>Ga0208826_1000069_pt1 | contig 119911 bp, 107 predicted proteins | sample AD_UKC115_MetaG_FD_184451 | JGI IMG/M metagenome (GOLD analysis project Ga0208826, IMG submission 184451) | Active sludge microbial communities of municipal wastewater-treating anaerobic digesters from Hong Kong - AD_UKC115_MetaG (SPAdes)... | ecosystem: Engineered > Bioreactor > Anaerobic >... | reverse complement strand
GCTGATTACACTCGGGAGTAAGAACTATTCTGGCTGAATATCTGGCAGCTGGACTTGACCCCGAGAAATCTGCTCTTTTTGTTCAAAGCGATGTGCCGGAAGTATGCGAGTTGTATGTGCTTCTCAATATGATAGCATATAAAGGAGAGCTTGAACGTACTACTTCTTTCAAAGAGAAGGTGCGCAAACAAGAAGATAATGTCAACGCCGGACTTCTAACTTATCCTGTATTGATGGCTTCAGATATACTAGTTCACAAAGCCAACAAAGTGCCGGTTGGCAAAGACCAGGAGCAGCATCTTGAGATTGCAAGAACTTTGGCTCGAAGATTTAACAACCTTTATGGAGTAAATTTATTCCCTGAGCCTCAAGCATTCAATTTTGGGGAGGACCTTGTCAAAGTGCCTGGATTGGATGGATCAGGCAAAATGGGTAAAAGTGAGGGGAATGGCATCTATCTTTATGATGATGAGAAGACGATTTACAAAAAGGTTATGAAGGCCGTTACCGACTCGGGGCCAACGACACCGAACAGTGAAATGTCTGAACCGGTGAAGAATATATTTACACTTCTGAAAATTGTATCTACTGTCGACACTGTGAACTATTTTACAGAGGCATACAACAATTGCACAATTAGATATGGAGATCTGAAAAAACAGCTTGCTGAAGACATCTGTAAACACACCCTCCCCATCAGAGAACGCATTGAAAAGATTTACAACGATACCGACTATCTTGGAAAAGTTGCAAGATCCGGTCGTGATAAGGCGAGAGAGAGTGCCGGTTTAACAATGAAAGAAGTAAGGGCGGCTGTCGGCATCAAGAGCTTTTAAGCACTGATGATAAGCAAAAGCACAATAGACAAAATTCTGGACACTGCACAGATTGTTGATGTAATCAACGACTTCGTTACTCTGAAAAAGAGAGGAGCGAATTATATTGCTTGTTGTCCTTTTCACAATGAAAAGACACCCTCTTTCTCAGTGTCACCTTCTAAAGGTATTTTCAAGTGTTTTGGTTGCGGCAAAGCTGGTAATGTAGTCAATTTTATCATGGAACACGAGCAGCTTGGCTATGTTGAGGCATTAAAATATCTCGGAAGAAAATATGGCATTGAAGTAACTGACCGGGAGGAGAGTGCTGAAGAACAGCAAAATCGTCTTAAAAGCGAAAGCTTGATGGTGGTCTCACAATTTGCAAGTGAATTTTACTCCAATACTCTATGGAATTCACCTTCAGGTCAAGCTATTGGCCTGACATATTTCAAAGAGAGAGGTTTCAGCGAAAAGACTATCAGAAAATTCATGCTCGGCTGGGCCCCTTCTGAAAGAGATGCTTTAAGCAATGCTGCAATCAGAACAGGTTATAAAAAGGAATATTTGGTTTCCTCAGGTCTCTCCATTGAAACTGAAAATGGGAAACTTTTCGACAGATTTTACGAAAGAGTTATTTTCCCCATACATTCTATTTCAGGAAAAGTGATAGCATTTGGAGGACGCACTCTTAAAACTGACAAGTCGACAGCAAAATATATCAATTCTCCAGAAAGTGAAATTTATGTTAAAAGTAAATCTCTCTATGGGATCTTTTTTGCAAAAAGTGCTATTTCCAAACTTCAAAATTGCTATCTCGTTGAAGGTTATACAGATGTCTTATCACTACATCAAGCCGGAGTTGAAAATGTTGTAGCATCGAGTGGAACCTCTTTGACAAGTGACCAGATTAGGCTTATCAGGAGGTTTTCACCTGCTGTAACCATACTGTATGATGGAGATGCTGCAGGTATAAAAGCCTCTATCAGGGGGATAGACATGCTTCTCGAAGAAGGTTTGCAGGTAAAGGTAGTGCTCTTTCCCGACGGAGAAGACCCAGACTCTTTTGCCAGAAACCATTCTCCGGAAGAGCTTAAAGAGTTTCTCAAAGACTCCGAACAGGATTTTATTGCTTTTAAAAGCAATCTCCTTGCAGAAGAAGCAAGGCAAGATCCTTTAAAAAAAGTTCAACTTATCTCCGAAGTTGTTGCAAGTATAGCAGTTATCCCTGACGCAATAAGCCGTTCGGTATATATAGAAGATTGCAGCAGGAGACTCAATATTGATGAAAAGGTACTGGTTCAAGAAGTCAGGAGAATCAGACAGAAAAAACAATACGGAGTTTATTCTCAAACACTTCCAAGTGAAGAAAGACGGTATGCTCCAGAATACATTCCCGTCATAAGGACTGGTGAAAAAGTCCCTGAATTTGTAACTGAAACTTTCTGTGAACCTGCAGAAAAGGAACTTTTATATTATCTGCTGAAATTCGGGGAGTACCCACTTTATGGAATTGAAGAGGGAAAAGACAGGGGAATAACCGTATCACAGTTCATACTAACAGAGTTGCAGAATGACGATCTCGAACTCAAGAATCTTGTCTACAAAAACATGTTCAATGAATATTTTCTCGTCAAAGAAATGGGACAAGAATCCATACAGAAGCATTTCCTGAATCATGAAAATCATGAGTTCGTCCAAGTTGCTCTTGAGCTTCTCCATCAGGAACATACATTAAATATCAAACAATTAACAAAAACCTTAATCCCCGAAGAAAACGTACTGAGTCAGAGTGTACCAAAAGCTATTCTGGTATACAAAGCCAAAATCACATCTCTGGCTTACAAAAAGTTATGTGAAGAACTCGAAAAAGGCCAAAATGAGGGAGCATCTGTAGATGAGCAGAACGAAGTGCTGAGAAAGCTCCAAATACTTATGCATATCCGCAACTCTCTTTCCAAAGAACTCAAGCGGCTTAATATTTGACATTTTTTTTATCTTTGCCGACTAATAAAATATATTCCTTAAAATGAAAAAGAGCTTTAAAAGACATCTTGTTACTGCCGCGCTTCCATACGCTAACGGTCCTGTTCACATTGGTCATCTTGCAGGTGTATATGTGCCAGCTGATATTTATGTGAGGTATCTTCGAATGCGTGGTGAGGATGTTAGATTTGTCTGTGGCTCTGATGAACACGGTATTCCAATTACCATTAAGGCGAGACAGGAAGGAGTTTCTCCACAACAGATTGTAGATAAGTACCATGAAATCATCAAGAAATCTTTCGAGGGTCTCGGTATTAGTTTTGACATTTACTCCAGAACAACTTCCAAAATACATTACAAGACTGCATCAGCTTTTTTTAAAAAACTTTATGATGATGGTAAATTTATAGAAAAAGAGAGTGAACAGTTTTTTGATGAAGAAGCGGGACAGTTTCTTGCCGATAGATATATTATTGGAACATGCCCGAAGTGTGGTGCAGAAAACGCATATGGGGACCAGTGCGAAAAGTGTGGCTGTACACTGAGCCCCAACGAACTGATAAATCCCAGATCTGCACTAAGTGGTAATCCTCCTGTAATGAAGCTCACAAAACACTGGTATCTTCCTCTCGACCAATATGAATCATGGCTCAAAGAATGGATACTTGAAGGTCACAAAGAGTGGAAAAGCAATGTATACGGTCAGTGCAAGTCCTGGCTCGATGGAGGATTGCAACCAAGAGCTGTCAGCAGGGATCTTGACTGGGGTGTCCCGGTTCCCGTTGAAGGAGGAGAAGGGAAGGTTCTCTATGTATGGTTTGATGCACCTATTGGATATATATCAAATACCATAGAGTTAATGCCTGATGAGTGGGAAAAGTGGTGGAAAAGTGAAGACACTAAAATGGTTCACTTTATTGGTAAGGACAATATTGTGTTTCACTGTATAATGTTTCCGGCTATGCTGAAAGCATACGGTGATGGATTTATCCTTCCTGAAAATGTTCCTGCAAATGAGTTCCTTAATCTCGAAGGCAATAAAATATCCACATCCCGCAATTGGGCAGTATGGCTTAACGAATATCTCGAAGAGCTTCCCGGCAAGGAAGACGTTCTGAGATATGTATTATGTGCAAATGCTCCCGAGACTAAGGACAACGACTTTACCTGGAAAGATTTCCAGACCAGGAACAATAGCGAGCTGGTCGCAATTTTTGGCAATTTTGTCAATCGCTCAGTAGTACTGACTCATAAATATTTTGGAGGCAAAGTGCCGGCTGTCAATACTTTAACTCCTTTGGACACAGATGCACTTGCTCAAATTCCACAAATAAAAAAGGCTATTGAAGAAAATCTGGAGAATTTCAAGTTTCGCGAAGCCTTGAAAGAGGCTATGAACCTGGCAAGATTGGGAAACAAATACTTAACAGATACTGAACCTTGGAAAGTTGCCAAAACAGATATGGATAGAGTGGCAACTATTCTGAACGTTTCATTGCAAATATGTGCCAGTCTGTCTATAGCATTAGAACCGTTCATGCCTCATTCAACACTTAAACTGTCTCAAATGCTGAATATCGAACAGCTAAAGTGGGACAAGCTTGGCAGTGATGCCATCTTGTCTGTCGGACATAAATTAAATGAAGCTAAGCTTTTATTTGATAAGATCGAAGATGATGTGATAGCTGCACAAATTGCAAAACTTGAAGCTACAAAAGCTGCTAATGAAAAGTCTACAGCAGTCAACATCTCCTCTCCAGAAGTTGAACCTCAAAAAGAGGAATGTTCTATTGAAGATTTTATGAAGATGGACATTAGAACTGCCACAGTCCTCGAAGCTGAAAGAGTCCCGAAAACTGACAAGCTCCTTAAACTCACTATTGACACTGGTATAGATGTCAGGACAATAGTGTCAGGTATTGCTGAATATTATACCCCAGAAGTGATGATAGGAAAGCAGATCTGCATCCTTGCAAATCTTACTCCTCGAAAGATAAAAGGTATTGAGTCAAAAGGGATGATTCTGATGGCAAAAGAGAAGAACGGCAAGATGAGGATAGTATCACCAGAAGAGGTTGTCGCAAATGGAAGTGTGATTGGATAAATGGCTTGAAATATAATTATTTGGATCCAATTAGCAACTTAATTTTACAGGAATCTTAACAGCTCTCTTTCCTCTCTTGAATAGAGAATCCATTCCCAAACAGGTCTTATCTCTTCCTTGAAGAGCACCATTAAAGCTATAATTATTATCAATATTACCAGGATAATGAGTAATATTAAGCCCAAGCGATGTTTCTTTTTTGGCTTGGCCGATGATTTTTTAAGAATTTCCAAACTTCCGCGTTTAGGAAGTATTTTAATATTTAGTGGCTCCAACCCAAAAGCATCTGGATATATAAAAAGATCTTTATCAGCCACAAAAAAATATTCGTTCTTATCTGTCGCTTTCATAGTGCCAAAACCGGGTAGTTGAATGCTTTTCAGCCTGTTAAGCTCAGACCTGAAATCCTTAACAAAGGATTCAATCTCATTGGCAGCCTCCTCCACGGTTATATCAGCCTCATCAGCATAGAGATTTTCAAGAAGTTGATCATTCCAAGTCTCACTCATCCGAAAAAGAACTCTACGAAAAGGAGGGTTGATTACTCTTGCCTTATCAGAAAAAACGGAAGGTGCTATTTCAGTAACAAATCCACCCATGCCGGGAAGAGACACTCTGTCATTAACTGTTATTAAATCCTTTATGAGTCTTGAAAGGGTTTGAAGATCCATGATGCGGTTTTAGCTTGTACTGACAAAGTTATAAAATCTATTAAATTATAATAAAGATTTGCACTTTTATAAAAATCAAATTACATTTGCACTCCCAAGCCGGAACAGTATGGCTTTTGGATTGGGGAACATTCCTCGTTAGCTCAGTTGGTTAGAGCACCTGACTGTTAATCAGGGGGTCCTAGGTTCAAGTCCTAGACGAGGAGCATCAAAATCAGAGCACTTCAAGCTCATTTATATCATCAACAGAAAAACTTCTCCGAATTTTCTAAAGATTGTTTCAATCAAAACTGTGATACAATCCCTACTGCGCGCGCAGGAGCACCGTCACTTTCGGCAATTTTCAAAGGAAGAGCTATAAAAGTTAATGATTTGTTTGGCAACTTGTCGAGATTACACAAATTTTCCACAATAATAATCTCATTTCCGAGCAGCAGCTTATGATTAGGCAAATCTGACGAAGCTACGGGATCGGCTGAAATTACATCAAACCCCACACCTTTCAGTTTAAGATTACAAAGATATCTGGCAGCTTCAGGAGATAATGTCGGGAAACCTTCAAAATATTCACTCCTACCCCATTTTATATCCCATCCGGAATAAAATAAGACAAACTCAACTTCAGATATGATTCTCATATTTCTATCAATCAATTCCTTGTCTATCAATTCGTTCTCGCATAAACTAACATCAATTACTAAAGCCTTACCGATAAATTTATCAACAGCTAATTTATCGAGAGAGCAACTGTTCTCAAAAATATGAGAAGGTGCATCTATATGAGTCCCTGTATGAGAGCAAAATGAAAGAGATTTCTCTGCATAATTATCTCTTTCAATAGTGCTCTCCTGAGTTATGACAGGTGTAGAGGTACCTGGAAAAACAGGCATGGTAGATTCAATAGTGTGTGTCAGATCTATAACCCTTAATGAATTATTTTGCATAGTACAAAAATATCTGATTATATTCCAAATATACTGTATTTAATAAAAAATGACATTATTATAGGGCACGGCTTTTGAACAACGCTTAAAAATATTTATACTTGAAGTTTAATTATAACTTCAGCAAATCATGAATCCAATCATTCATATCAATCCAAAATACTTACATTTAAAAGATTTCATATTAAATATACCTGCACAATTTTATGAAATGGGTACTCCTATTCATACAGGTAGAAATGAACTTCGTCTTGTAGAAACAGAAAATATTAAAATTGTTATAAAACATTTCAAAAGAATAACAGAAATAAACAGATTTATTTACGCAAATTTTAGAAAGTCAAAAGGCAGGAGATCTTTTGAACATTCAATGCAGCTGATTGAAAAGGGATTCGCTTCTCCTGAGCCAGTTGCTTATATTAATTTAATAAAAGGCGGGATACTTACTGATGACTATTATATCTGTCTATATTGTGATTTCAGACCATTCAAGGAATTGCTTTCCAAACCTTTGACCGAAGCACAGAAAGGGCTCGAAGAATATGCAAAATACACTTACAAATTACATAAATGCGGCATATTCCACAAAGATTACAGCACGAGCAATATTCTTTTTAATGATAATGGCGGCAATTATGAATTTTCGCTAATCGATGACAACCGTTTATTATTCCGATCATACAGCAGGACAAGAAGTATGATAACCATGGTAAAAAGGCAGGATATCTCTGTCGAACAAATGGGTATAATAGCAGGTTCCTATGCGAGAGCTGCAGGTGAAAATGAATACAGGATTCTAAACAACATGACCAGACAAGTACTGATAATTTCAAAAGTATTTTCAGTAAGAAGACGCATAAAAAAGAGTTTGAAGGCAATAAAAGTTAAAATGTAGTCGAGCTATATAATATTGATACCTTTGCAATTCACAATAAGACTTAAATAAGTACCATAAAATGACAAACTATTTAACAAACGAAAAAAAGATCGCTAACCTTAAGGGGCTTATTGGTAAAACCCCGCTTCTAAAAATCCACTATTCCTATAAGGGAGAAGAACGTAATTTATATGCTAAAGCTGAATTTATCAACTTTACCGGCAGTATAAAGGACAGAATGGCATACTACATAATGTGGGATGCTGTCCTCACAGGGAAACTAAAACCAGGAATGGTCGTTGCTGAAGCAACCAGTGGAAATACCGGTATCTCAATAGTTGCAATAAGCCGTTTTCTCGGTCATAATGTTACAATCTACATGCCTGACTGGATGAGTAGTGAAAGAATAGAGCTTATTAAAAGTTTTGGTGCCAATATCTGCCTCGTTTCAAAAGAAGAAGGAGGATTTATTGGTAGTATAGAAATGGCAAATAAATTGAAAAGGGATGATCCAGAAGGAGTTTTTCTGCCATTGCAATTTGATAACGAGATGAATTGCAAAGCTCACTACTTTTCAACAGGTCCTGAAATATATAATCAATTGAATTCTCAGGGTATAATACCAAATGCATTCATTGCTGGAGTTGGTACAGGCGGAACAATAATGGGAACAGGTCTATTTCTCAGAGAAGCATACCCCGACATTAAGGTTCATCCTCTGGAACCTGCCAGCTCACCAACTCTTTCTACAGGACATTACGTAGGAAAGCATAGAATACAAGGCATATCTGACGAATTTATACCGTCGATTTTAGACCTTGACAAACTTGATGAGGTGATTCAGGTAGACGATGGAGATTCTATTATTATGGCGCAGATGCTTGCTAAATCATTCGGTCTTGGAGTTGGAATTTCTTCAGGTGCAAATTTCCTGGGAGCTGTAGAACTTCAAAATCGTCATAATAGTGACTATGACGTAGTTACGGTATTTGCAGATGATAACAAAAAATATCTTTCTACTGATTACTCAAAGGAAGAGCCTGTTAAACCAAACTTTCTGAGCAAGGATATTCGTTTGCTTGAGATGGTTGCAATTCCTTATTATTAATAGAAAATCACCAATGAAAAAGTTATTTCAAAATAGTGTAAAAGTCAGTATTCTGATTGTATTATTTTCGACCCTAAACATTCCCACATATGCTGCCATTGGCGACAAACAGCTTGACAGCACCGTTTTTGAAACTTGGAGAACATGTGAATCAATAAAAATCGCTGATGATGCTTCATGGAGCATTGCCGAATATAAAAACAAAAAGGATAGCAGTATTCTCGTTATTAAAATTGACAAGATTAATTTCAGGAAAGAGATAAAAAAAGGCAAGAATGCTCAGATGTTTAACAATACGGGATCAGCTGTTTTCTTTGTTAAAGATACTCTTTTTACAATTAATGGACATGAAGGCACAATTCAAAAAATTGGAATAACAAAGAGTGCCTCGGTCAATGACAAATCTCCTTTTTTCACATATAAGAGGGGAAAAACTTTGTTCATTAACAATGTTAAAAACGGCTCAACAGATTCAATTAAAAATGTCGGAACATCGATATTCATAAATCCAGAGACATTAACTGCCACAATCAATGAAGGCAAAAGCAACATTATACTGTTAATCAGACTTGGAAATAAAAAGGGTATTGACACAACACAAATCTATAAGACTGATAAATTTATTAATGAGATCTCCTCTAATAAAAATGGCGACAAACTTATATTTTTTACATGCATCGATTCTCTGTTGAAATCACCTGAAGTGATAATGATAAACGTCAAAGAGAGAATTGTCAATAAAATTAACCTCAATGAAAGTCTGTTGCCTGAAGGTATGCAATTCAATATCAAGAAAGGCATACTCTTTTCGCAAGATGAGAGTTATCTAAAATTCGAAATCGAACCTGCAAAAGCGAGCCAAGCCAAATCGAATGATAAGGTCACCAAGCCTGCATTTGATTTTGAACTCTGGAGATGGAATGATACTTTGATCCCTTTACAGCAAAAGAGAGGGCCTAAAGCTTTTGAAAAGAGTATGAAATGTGCATTTTATCCTGAAACGAACAAATTTATACAACTTGCAACAGGCAAAGGTGTCTATCTCCAGATAGATGATAATTCTCCATATGGCATTGAATTCAACGAACGTCCTTACCTTTATCGATCTAACTGGGAAGATCCTACCCCGAGAGATATTATCTGTACAGATGTTAAAACGGGAGAGAGAAAGATACTGCTAAAGGAATTTAAAGGCTCTATCGCCGTATCACCCAGAACACCTCATCTATTTATTTTTGAACCGGACAATGGGAAATGGTCAATAATAGATACTAAAAGTGGTACAAAAACTCTTATTTCAGACCTGATTGACTATCCGCTGCAAGACGAAGAGTTTGACCGCCCTCAGCCAGCAGGCAGTTATGGTCAGGCAGGAATTTCAAGAGATAATCAATATTTTCTTGTTTACGACAAGTATGACGTTTGGGCGCTACCAACTTCTGGTATTGGAGAGCCTCTCTGCATAACTAACGGATATGGAAGAAAACATAATATTCGCTTCAGAATACTTAAAATTGAAAGTGACAGTGATCAGAATAAAAATCGAGGAGTGAACCTAAAAGAGACAATCTTTCTAGAATCGCTCAATCTAAACAACATGTATTCTGGATATTACAAAGTAACTCTTGGAAAAGATCCTGTAAAGCTTATCGAAGATGCTTGTAAATTTTCTTTCTACAAACAATTGAGTAAGGACAATTATATCTTCAAAAGAGAAAGCTTTGATGAAGCACCTGATTTTTGGCTTTTCAGTAAAGATTTTCAACCTGTAAGAAGACTTACAGACCTTAATGAACAGCTTTCAGGATATTCTATTGGAAAATCAAAAGTCATAACATGGAGTGATGGCTCCGGAAAAGAACAGAAAGGGATACTTTACACTCCGGTAAATTATGATTCGTCGAAGAAATATCCTGTAATAGTCTATTTCTATGAAACAATGACGGAGAACACTTTCCTGTTTTATCATCCTCTGCCTACAGAATCCACAATTAATCCAACTATGTTCGTAAGCCGCGGATATGTGGTCTTCATGCCTGATATTCATTATGAGATCGGATGGCCTGGAAAAAGTTGCGTAAATACAGTGGTCAGTGGCACAGAGTATCTAATAAAAAATGGTATTGCAGATCCTGAAAGAATAGGAGTCCAGGGACATAGCTGGGGAGGCTATCAAGTAGCATTTCTCATAACTCAGACAGATATATTCAAGTGTGCTTGTTCTGAGGCAGCAGTTACAAACATGACATCTGCATATACTGGCATAAGATATGGTTCGGGTTCACCCAGAATGTTCATGTATGAATGTTCTCAAAGTAGAATTGGAGGTAATCTTTGGGAAAAACAGAATAACTATATATTGAATTCTCCTACTTTTTTTCTGAACAGAGTGACCACACCTTTGCTTTCAAGACACTGTGATGCAGATGAAGCTGTTCCATACTCTCAAGGTTTGGAATTATTCCTGGGACTCAGAAGGCTCGGCAAAGAGGTTTGGATGTTCAATTACAAAGGCGTAGGACACAATATCAAGCCATGGGAAGTCAAAAAAGACTGGACTAGAAGGATGGATGAATATTTTGACTATTATTTGATGGACAAAGAAAAACCATCCTGGATGTAAAGTTAATTTCCAATATCGAAATTATACTTTCTAATTAGCTCCTTTAACGACTTTTCCGGTAATAGAGTATTAAAATTTCCCCAGAAGGCTTCATCATAACTATATGACACTTCTGAGAGAAAATTTTTGTTTGAAACTATTTCTTCATTTGCAAATCGCTTAACTCCTGATGTATCAGTTTCGCAGTTTGCCATTTCAAACCAGACATGTTCATTTGAACTAAATAAACTGCCTCTCTTTTTCATTTTAAGGGTGAGGTCAGCTCTTACATGATTAAGATAGTATTTGCCATCGACCGGCGCATACGAAACTTCGTAAATGGCACTTTGAGGTATAGCTTTAATATGACGACTCTGCTTCAAGACAAGTATATCCGCTGCATCTTCAACATAGAGAGGATTAATTTGGAAAGTTGCCTTGAGCAGAGCATAGTTTTCTGCATCAATATAAAGTTTACCCATAAAAAGAGGATCTTTTATTTCTTCTTTTTGTTCAAAGAAAAAAACGAGTACTCGTCTCTCATCAAGCACAGTTATGTCAGTATGTGAATAATTATAGTAATTGTAATACTGAGGATCCAGAAAATCAGGCAAATTTTTTATAATATCGAGCATCTGACATGAATAAATGCTCGATTTAAGTCGCACAATAAGTGAATCATTGTAATTGGGAGTTCCAAGACGCCTCATTTTTAATATCTTGACCTGTTCACTTGCCAATGTGCTATTAACACCCGTTTTATATATTTTTAAAACCGCTTCAGTAAGATTAAATCCATGCCTATTTTCTATACCCTCTCTAAAAAATGAAGTTAAATAGGCTGTCTCGCTATTATAGTTGTCCTGTCTGCGTTGTAACACCTCTCTCAATACCCTATTTGGATCTACTATTCTTACCACTATCTCCTGAAGAGGTATGATCTTCTGATCAAGATATATGTCTATATTCCTACCAGCTATCACATCTGTACTTATCATTCTGTTGAGATAGCCAATATGTGAAATTCTAATAACTGAGGATTGAAGGGAATCAGGAAGTTTAAGCATGAAATTGCCATCTTGATTGGAAACAGTTGTCTTTTTCCCATCAGCTACATCGATTGTACCATAAACTACAGGCTCTCCGGTTATTCTGTCAAGCAGCCTCCCCTTAACAATAACAAAAGAATCAGCTGGAGATTTTAATTTCAATTCAGATTTAATTTCCGTGTTACCCTTAGGAATAAAAAGGAGCAAATATTTATCCTGCAACTTAACATCAACATTATTACCAGTTATTTCTCTTATTAGATCCTTGAGTTTATAATCACCCGGATTGATTTTTACTTTCCGGTCATTATTTATCAGCTCGCTGTCATATACAAAATAGTATCCCGTAATATCTGACAATCTGTTTATCATCTGATATACTGTCCCCTTCTTAAGATCAAACCTGATCATCTGCTCCCCAGGATCATGGCTAACCAGCTCCTGAGACCAAACCAGAGGAGAAGTCACAACAACACCTATTGTCAACAAAGCAGCAATAAATAATCTATTCATAGATTACAATAACGTCTCCTCTTATCTCATACTTAAGATTAAGTGCAAAACAAATCATTTGAGCAATTGATTCTGTGGATCTGCCAATAAATGTAGCAGTCAGACTGCGTCCAGGCAATCTTGCATCATCTGCAAGAGTCAAAGTTAAGTCCCCACTTTTTTTCATTTTATTTACAACCTTTACCACATCGCTCAACTTTTCGTCCTTGAAATGTATCCTTTCAGAATATACGGCAAATTTCGATAAGTCCAATGTGGGAACTATCCTTAAATAGTTTTTCTCGACAAAGACTGTCTCACCTGCAACAACTTTCTGGTTAGTACCATTTTCTTTAAGTGTGATTTTGACTATACCGCTTCTGACAGAGAGTGATGGACACGAATGATTTTCTGTCTCTACACTGAAAGAGGTTCCAAGTACTTTAATTTCAACCATGCCAGCATCAACAATAAAAGGAGTTTTTGTATTCCTTACAACTTCGAAAAAAGCATTCCCTTTTAGATAGATCTTCCTGACTTTTCCGAACTTGGCAGGAAAAGTAATTTCAGAACCCTTTTCAAGGAACACTATTGAGCCATCCTCAAGAGTTTTAACCAGAGTAACATTGTCATTGTTGCTGAATGAAAGCATCTTTCCAACATTATTGTACCGGTCTATGCCCAAATATACGGATACTAAAACCACAATCATTCCAATTAAAGCCCAACGTAGTGTTATGTTGTGCAATATCCTGCCTCTCCTTCCTTTAGAATCTTCAGTATATAACAAACCCTCGTTATTAAGACGATCATACAATTTGCCCCACGCCAGGTTTGTCATTTCACTGTTCTTTTTTAAATTCATGATGTTCAATCATTATATTTTTTAACCTCTGTTCGTAATGTTTTTAAAGCCTTACCCATCTCTGCCTCAATAGTTTTAATAGAAAGTGAAAGCTTTTCTGCAATTTCGGAATAGCTCATTTTATCAAAACGGTGCATTCTGAAAATTTGCGCTCTACGTATCGGCATCATCTCCATACTCTTTAAAATAACATTTTCAAGATCTTTCAACTCCATAATACTTTCTCCATCTACACCGGTGGTTCTTTCAACTTCCAAAGGACTTTCGATCTGAATATTAAGACATTTACTGTTAAGATGTTGAATTGACCTGTTTTTCACCGATTTATACAGATAACCTTTTAGTGAACTCATTATTTGAAGTTTATCCCTCTCTTTCCAGATATAATAAAACAACTCCTGAATTATCTCTTCGGATATCTCTTTACTGCCGGTAATACTTATCGAATAGTAAAGAAGGGACATATAGCTTGATTTGAAGAGCTGTTCAAAAGCATCTATATCCCCATCCTTAATTCTCTTAACCAGCAAAAGATCCTGGAGCATGTTGAATAATAAATAAATATTTACTCAAATATAGGAAAAGGATATGGTTATTTTTTATTAATCGTTTTTCTAAGTCTATTGACTGCATTTTCAAGAGATTGCTCAGGTTCAATAATGTTATAATCTTCCCAGAAATTCTCATCATAAAAGTCATCTACCTTGTCAGAAAGAGAGTAGTCATCGTTAAAGGCATATTTCTTTGTAAATTTAAGTGGTATATCATTAGACACTTTAGTTATAACTGTTTCTGCAACTATTGCATAATTTGTTGAGAAAAGCCTCTTCTTCCAGTCACACTTAAATTGTATTTCGCTTTTAACATAGTTAAGATAGCTTTTGTCTCCCAGTCTCTTGTATGTAACCAGATATGAAACCTCCTCAGGCTTAAATCTCAGACTAAAAGGTTTTTTCTTGAGAATCATCTGTGTCACCTTGTTACGGTCATCCATGCTCAGGCTGAATTCAATCCGTGAAAATGTAAGCGATTCTCTGTCTATGTAATATTTGCCGTAATAAAGTGGATATGGCAGCACAACCTGCGGAGCAAAACTTACAACATAATTTTGACGATCATCAATCATAACTGGCATTTCCATTTTATAAGTATAATCTCCCAGAGAAGCTGGATTTAACATTAAGTCTGGATTTTTGACAACATCTAAATAGATTGAAAGATTAGGACCTCCAAGAAGTTTTACCACTAATGTATCACTTGCCTTGGGAGATACAATTCTTCTTCCCTTGTAAACCTGTACTCGATCTCCTTCATAGTTATCTGTATATTTTGTCTTAAATATCTCAACTATTGCTTCGGCTACATTTACATAAGTGCTCCTTTTTCTAACAGTCTCTCTGTAAAATCCAGACAGAAGGTTTTCCCGATTGCTATAATTGTCTCCTATTCTACTGATTGCCTCACGTATAAGCATTTCAGGATCCATCCCAAGAATAGTTATCTCCGTCAGAACATTGTCCCTTGGCGAAAGATAAACAACAAGGTTATCAATATTTACACCCTTAACGGCTATCACCTCTGATGCGTATCCTATACGAGATACTTCAATGGTTTTGGCATTGAGCTCGTTTTTTATCTTAATTGTAAATTCGCCATCTTTGTTAGAAACTGTACCAATATTAGTACCACTCACAAATATGTTGGCATACTCGAGAGTTTTATTTGTAGTCTTGTCTTTGACAACTCCCTTCACTGTGTAAAATCCCTTTTCAGCCTGAGACAATGCAGGTGTAACTGTCAATATTGGCAGTATAAAGGAAAGAAGAGTGGTTAAAATTTTAATTCTCGTTTTCATATCAAATTGAATTAATGTTTCTATTCAGTTCACATAAATAAGACTGTCAAAAAAGGTAAAACCCTATAATTTTTTCAATTTTTCTTTGATTTTGTAATCATATTATAATTTTTGTAAATTTACTCGGGTATTTTACGTGAAGATTAATAGCAGCGGAGAATGAAATGCCATTTGATTGTTTTGAAAGATCATTCTATACCAGAATATAATAAACAAACACACAATTAAATGGACACTAATGCTGAAATTCTTGTCGATAAAAGAACTATCGACGAGATTATTTCCAGAAATGCAGGCAAACCAGGAATGCTGCTCACCTCCATGGAAGAGATTCAGGAGGCAAATGAGTATAAATTTCTTGACCCACAGAGTATGGAATACCTCTCTTACAGAACCAAAGTGCCGCTTTCACAAATTTACAGCGTAGCAACTTTTTACTCTTTTTTCAACCTTAAACCTCAGGGCAAGCATACTATAATCGTATGTAGAGGCACTGCCTGCCACACAAAAGGTTCCAAGGTGTTGCTTGAAGACCTTAACATTCTTCCGGGATGTAAGGATGCTTTTGATAACGGCGAGACCAGTTTCACTACTGAAGATAGACAAATAACAGTCAAGACTGTTGCCTGTTTCGGACAGTGTGCCCTTGCACCTGTAGTTGCAGTAGACGGCATGATCTACAGTAATGTTACTTCCGAAATGATTCTGAAATTATTACAAAATCTTAGAGAGGACAAAAAAGATGAGAATATCAAATTATGCTGACTTGGAAGAGATACGCTTAAAAGCTGCCTCAAAAATTCTCCCCGACAAGCCTTATATTGCTGTAGGTATGGGGACTTGCGGCATAGGCAGAGGAGCTGAAGTCCTCTACGACAGTTTTCAGCGTATAATTAACGAACGAAAACTAGACATTATCCTCAAAAAAACAGGGTGCTTCGGTTTCTGCGCTGAAGAACCATTAGTCAACATTTATATACCCGGAAAACCACTCGTCATATTGCACAGAGTGGCCGAGGTAGATGTAATTCCGGTCGTTTCTGCCATTCAGAAAGGCTTGATGCCTTTCAGAAACGTGCTTTGCCGCATAGAAGACTGGGATTTTATTACAGGAAAATTTGAATTTGGCAAGGGGTTGACTGAACATCCTCTTTGGAACGAAATTCCATTTTTCAAATGGCAAAAGAAAATCGTACTTCGCAACTGCGGATTGATAGTGCCAGACGATATTGAAGAATATATTGGAGTTGGTGGATACTTTCCTTTATATAGCGTCCTTACAGGTAAATCTCCACAGGAAGTCATAGATGAGGTTAAACTCTCCAAACTGCGTGGACGTGGTGGAGCAGGATTCCCTACAGGTCAAAAATGGGAATTAATGGCCAAAGTCAAAGCTGATCAAAAATATGTCGTATGCAATGCCGATGAGGGAGACCCTGGAGCATTCATGAATCGAAACGAAATAGAGAGTGACCCGTTTATGTTGCTGGAAGGCATGACTATAGGCGCTTATGCCATGAGTGCATCCAAAGGCGTTGTATACATAAGGGCAGAGTACCCGCTGGCGGTAAGACGCCTCAAGGGAGCTATTGAGCAGGCAAAATCTCTGGGATTGCTTGGTGAAAACATATTGGGAAGTGGATTTAATTTTGACATTGATATTGTTGAGGGAGCCGGAGCTTTCGTGTGCGGTGAAGAGACTGCTCTTATTAAAAGTATTGAAGGCAAAGCAGGGAGACCAGTGCCAAGACCTCCATATCCGGCTGTTAAAGGTCTGTTTGACTATCCTACAAATATCAACAATGTTGAAACGTGGTGCAATATACCTGTCGTCATGTCCAAAGGAGCCTCTTGGTTTACAGAAACCGGGACTGAGAGAAGTGCGGGAACTAAAGTATTCTCTCTGGTAGGGAAAGTCAAAAATACCGGTTTGGTCGAATTGCCTCTCGGTTCTACTCTCGAAACAATTGTGTTCAGAATTGGAGAGGGAAGTGGTTCACAAAAGAGAGTTAAGGCTGTTCAAACAGGCGGCCCATCTGGCGGATGCATACCTGTGGACTACATGAAAACTCCTGTTGACTATGAATCTCTAAATGCACTAGGAGCCATTATGGGATCAGGAGGAATGGTAGTTATGGATCAGGATAATTGTATGGTTGATGTTGCAAGATACTTCACTGAGTTTTCAAATTCCGAATCCTGTGGAAAATGCACTCCTTGTAGAGAAGGGCTTGCACAGACACTTGAAATTATTAAAAAATTTACAAGTGGCAAAGCTCAGGAGGAGGATATAAAAACATTGGAAGAGCTCGGACAAGTGATTAAAGCTACAGCTCTTTGTGGCCTTGGACAAACAGCTCCGAACCCTGTACTTACTACTCTTAGATACTTCAGGGATGAGTACGACCATCACATGATTGAAAAGAAATGCGAGCCTGGTATTTGCCAGGATCTATTTACTGCTCTTTGTGAAAATAGCTGTCCGATGCATATGAATATCCCTCGTTATCTCCAGCTGCTTAAAGAAAATAAGCTTGAAGATGCATTTGAATCATCATTAAGAGACAACCCTTTGCCTTCTACAATAGGGCGTATCTGTCACTTCCACTGCCAAATGAAGTGCCGCAGAGAGGGAATAGATGCACCTGTATCACAGGGTGAAATACACAGATATATATCTGATACTGTCTATGCCAAAGAAAGTTATAAGAAGATTTATGACAGACTGATTAGTGAAAAGATGCCACCAACTCACAAGAAAATTGCAATTGTGGGAGGAGGACCTGCAGGATTGACTGCAGCATTCTATCTCGTTAGACTCGGACATGACGTAACAATTTATGATTCTGAAGCTGAAGCAGGAGGTATTCTCAGATGGGGTATTCCAAAATACAGGCTTCCTCTCGATATCCTTCAAAGAGAGATTGATTTCATAAAAGAGCTTGGTGTTAAATTTGTCATGAATACATGTGTGGGAAAGGATATATCGCTTGAACAGTTAGAACATGACAATCATGTGGTCATTCTGGCTGTTGGAGCTCATAAGGACACTGAATTGCAGATATCTGGTTGTAATCTTAATGGAGTTATCTCGGGAATGGATTTTCTTAAAGAAATAGCTCATGAGAAAAAACCCGAAATAGGGCGTCATGTAGTAATTGTCGGTGCCGGCAATGTAGCCATAGACGCAGCTCGTACAGCCTTGAGATTAGGTTCCGAGGTTACAGTTGTCTATCGGAGATTGAAAGCTGATATGCCTGCCAATAAGGATGAGATCAAGGAAGCTGAAAACGAAGGCGTTAATTTTTTGTTCCTCTGCAATCCTGAAGAGATACTTGCAGACGCAAATGATAAAGTTAGAGGTGTAAGACTTATGAAAATGGCTTGTGGAGAGGTTGATCTTTCAAACAGACGCAAACCTGTTCCTACAGGAGAATTCTTCACACTCGACTGCGACAATGTTATTATGGCCATTGGAGAAGAAGTTGATGCTGAATTTGCAAAAGAATATGGTATAAACCTTAAGAGCAATGGAAGTATTTTGGTTGACCATTTCACTCATGAAACCAATCATCCTAAATTCTATGCGATAGGCGATGCAATCACAGGACCTGCCACTGCGGCTGAGGCCATGGGAATCGCCAAGAAAGCTGCAGAAGTGATTGATCTTAAGTTGATGGATAAGAACCGCTTCCATAAACTCTTCAGAGAATTTGAATACAGTAATGAGGTTCCGCTCAAGCCCGAAGGAGGAAACCGCCATTATTCAGTTAAGCTGCCTTTAGAAGAGCGTGTTGGTAATTTTAAAGAAATAAGTCTGGGTTATACACCTGCCCAGGCATATGCTGAGGCTGCAAGATGTCTTAGATGTGATGTTCGCACTACCGTCAAAAGAGAGGAGGAATAATTATGGAAAACAATAAAGTTAATATTACAGTGGACGGCAGAGAATATCAGGTTCCGGCCGGAGCTACTATTCTTGAAGCATGCAGAGAAATTGGCATTCAGATTCCATCTCTCTGTTATATGAAAGACGTGTCTCACAACGCCTCCTGCTCCATATGTGTTGTCGAGGTTAAAGGAGCTAAAACTCTTGTAAGATCTTGCATCAGTACAGTTGCCGAAGGTATGGATATAAAAACACACTCTACTCTTGTAGACCAGGCTCGGAAAATAAATCTTGAGCTTATTCTTGCCAACCATCCTAAAGATTGTCTTATATGCGAGAGAAATGGAAACTGTGAGCTACAGGATTTGACGTCAATAATAGGGATAAAGGAGACTCCTTTTTTAAAAACCAAAACGGCCGCTAAGGTTGACGACACCTCACTTTCACTCCTGAGAACGCCTGAAAAGTGTATTCTTTGCGGAAGATGTGTAGCTGTATGTGCCGAAATCCAGACAGTTAATGCGATAAATTTTACAGGTAGAGGATTAAAAACCAAGGTCTCTACATATCTCGACAAGGGACTTGGCAATGTTGCCTGCACAAATTGCGGACAATGTGCGTTAGTCTGCCCAACTGCAGCAATCATCGAAAGGGATGAGTCAAGAAATGTTTTCAATGAAATATACAACAAGGATAAATTTGTCGTTGTTCAGACTGCTCCTGCAATACGTGTTGGCATAGGAGAAGCAATGGGTATGGAATACGGCGCACTTGTTACCGGTAAAATGGTGGCAGCTTTAAGAAGAGTGGGATTTGACAAAGTTTTCGATACTCAGTTTGCTGCTGACCTCACAATAATGGAAGAAGGATATGAACTTATTGACAGAATCAAAAATAATGGAGTCCTGCCAATGGTGACCTCATGTTCTCCAGGATGGATCAAATTTATTGAGCATTTCTTCCCTAAATCTCTAGACCACCTCTCAACCTGCAAGTCTCCTCAACAAATGTTCGGAGCTGTCGCCAAAACATATTATGCAGAAAAATTGAACATAGATCCCCGCAAAATTGTGGTTGTTTCCATTATGCCTTGTACCGCAAAGAAATTTGAATGTAAAAGGCCTGAGATGAAATCTGCATTTAAATACTGGAAAGATAAGATAAATCTCAACGAAAATGAGGAGTTCTTTGACGTAGATTATGTATTGACAACCCGAGAGCTTGCAAGAATGTTCAAACAGTCAGGGATTGACTTCAAAAATCTCCCAGAAGAAGAATTTGACGAACCTCTTGGTATATCATCAGGAGCTGGTGTAATATTCGGAGCTACAGGTGGAGTAATGGAAGCTGCAGTACGTACAGCTTACGAAGTTCTTACCAGTAAACCACTTCCAAATATTGATCTAAAAGCTGTGAGAGGATTCGAAGGCATCAAGGAAGCAGAGCTCGACATCAATGGCATGAAGCTTAAAGTTGCTGTTGCCCACACTCTTAAGAATGCTCGCACTTTGCTCGATCAGATTGAAGAAGGGAAGTCGCCATATGCATTCATTGAGGTCATGACCTGTCCAGGAGGGTGTCTGGGAGGTGGCGGACAATCTATTCCTACTACTTGGGAGATCCGACAAAAAAGAGCCGACTCTATCTACAGGGAAGATTCGTTGAAACCAATCAGAAAATCTCATGAAAATCCTGCCATTAAGGCAATATACGAAGAGTTCCTTGAAAAGCCTCTCGGCCATCATTCACACGAATTACTGCATACAAGTTACGTTGAGCGAGGTATTTTCTAGTAAATAAATATTTTAAGAGGGTTCATGATTTTCTCGTCATGTTCCCTCTTTTATTTTAGCAGGATAACCCAAATGGTATAGTTTATGCGAGGGTTTTTATTCGTCCTAATATTATAAAATCATGAAAAAAATATGTACAGTAACGGCTGCATTGCTTGTTATAACTCTTTCTCTTCCTGCTCAGGAGAAAAATTTTATTGATCAAAATTATATTGAGATCACAGCAAGTGCAGAGAAAAAAGAGGTTTCTCCCAATGAAATTTACATCAGTATTACAATCGACGAAAAGGACAATAAAAACAACTCTCTTGAGAAACAGGAGCGTGATATGTTTTCAAGGTTAAAGACACTGGGAATTGACCTTGAAAAAGAGATGCAGGTAAAAGACATGGAAACTCAGTTACAGGAATATTTTTTGAAAAAAAATTCAGTAGTTACCTCTAAGTCCTATCAACTAAAAATAAATAGCACTGATCTTCTATTCAAAGTGTTCAAAGAACTTGAAAAGATGTCCATTCCAAACGTCAATATTATCAGAACAGATGTATCAGATAAGGAATCCATCAAAAACGATGTCATGATCATGGCAATAAATAAAGCAAAACAGAGAGCTGAATTGCTTGCAAACTCATTGGGAAGAAAACTTGGAAAAGCGATATACATCCAACACAGTGAAGGATATATGAGAGGCAATGTCGTCAGGAATTTAGCAGCCGGAACAAAAATGATGGATATTAATGAAGAAGAAATATACTCTGGCCCCAACCTCTCGTTTAGCAAAATTAGCTTTAATCAAACCGTATATGTCAAATTCGCATTAGAATAATAACTTAAATTATCCCTTTCCTTATCACTAATGCCAAACAAAAAAAGAAACAGAAAATCTCTAAGTTGGATAGGATTATTGATAACAGTTACTATAATTATCATTGTCCTGCTATCAATGCTTCCAACTCCAATAAAAGAACCAAAAGCTGATAATGTAGTATATCTAAAAAACAGGCCTTTCATCTGTATAAATCACCTTCTTACAAATGACAAATCCGAACTGCCTGAAACTAAAAAACTGGACAGTTACATTAAGCAATTCATGCGTCAATGGAGGATAAAAGGAGCCTCTGTGGCAATAATGAAAGATGAAAAGCTTATTTATGCCAAAGGTTATGGATGGGCAGATGAAGAGGATTCGGTCAGAACAGAAGTTAAGCATATTTTTAGAATAGCATCTGTGTCAAAACTATTGACGGCTACTGCTATTATGAAACTTGTCGAAAATAAAATGCTTGCCCTCGATCAAAAGCCATTCGCCAAAGGAGGAATATTGGATATATCTGCATTCCAAAACATCAAAGACAAAAGGGTAAGAGATATCACAATAGAACAACTTCTGAGACATAGAGCCGGTTTCTCAAGAAGGAGAGGAGATCCAATGTTTATTCCAAATACTATACGCACAAGGATGAACCTCGACTCTGCACCCACAACTGACGATATAATAAGGTATGTTCTTGGAAGGAACCTTGATTATCAGCCCGACAGCGGTACAAAATATTCCAATTTCGGATATCTGTTACTTTCAAGGATTATTGAACAAGTAACCGGAATGCCGTATGAATCATATGTCAAAAATATAATACTCTCGCCCATGGGCATTCATGACATGCATATAGCCCGTAATTTCCATGACCAAAAATTTCCAAATGAAGTTAGATATTACGAGCCTCCCGATGAACTTCCAATTGAGTCCTTTGACGGGAGTGGTATGCTTTGCCCCAAGTGTTATGGTGGTAACGATATTGCCGGACTTCTTGGAGCAGGAGGCTGGGTGGCTTCACCAACTGAGTTGATATATTTTATAGCTCACATTGATGGCCGTCCTCATATCCCTGATATTCTTTCAGAAGAGAGCATTAAAATAATGACAACCGCCGATGATAGGCATCTGCCGATAGGTTGGGCCAAAGTTCGTTCAAATGGCGACCTTATAAGAACAGGTACACTCTCAGGAATGAGCGCTATGGTTAAATGCCAGAGAGACGGTCTTTCCTGGGTATTTCTTGCTAACACAAGTTCCTGGAAGGGCGCTCGCTTTCCGAAAATAGTTGAAGGAATGTTCAACAAAGCATTCTCAATAGTGGACAGCCTTCCTGAAAGAGACTTACTGGAAATCACTTCTGAGGAACAGGCTGAAACAGATCTCCCATCAGAAGATGAAGGGTAATTTCAGAAATTTTTGCCTGGTAGATTGCGTCAAGCATTCGGTTTGATGCATCGAGATAGGAAAGTTGAATGTCTCTAAATTCAATGCCCGAAAGACTACCCAGCCTGTATTTATCCATAGCAGCTTCCAGATTCAAAAAGGCAGCTTCCTTATTTTCACTTTCAAAATCAACCATTCTGATATTATTCATATAAAGATTATAAACAGAACGTAATTGACTCTCAAGATCCTGTTTTGTCTTTTCCAGGCTAAGTCTGGCATTCTCCTGCGAAATTTTTGCATTTTTTATCTTTCTGTTCACTTCCAAACCGTCAAAAATAGGCACAGACAGATTAAAGCCAAAGTTATATCCATTATATCTGTCATACTTCGAAGGGAAATAATCGTTATCATAAAGATTATAGTTGTAACCGGTAGAAAAATCCAAAGTAGGGTATCTTGAAGATTTTGCAATTTTTAGCTCAAGACCCGCAACTCTCTCACCAACTCTGGCTGCAAGAATCGAAGTATTGTTCTGCAATCCTGTGCCCAAAATGTTTTCAAGGCTCATCATCGGTTCTGGAACAATTGTATCTTTTACGATATACGAAGAGTTAAGATCTACATTCATCAATCGGAATAATTCGATATAAGCATTTTTAAGATTCTCCCTCTGGAGTAATAACTGAGAAGAGTCGCTGTTCAGGTTAATTTTAGCCTGCATGTACTCAAGCCCTGAATCCTTACCTATCTTATATCTCGTTAAAGCCTGATTATATCTTGTGTTGGATATTCCTACCAATTCATCAAGTAATTTTACCTGATTCTGCAAACTAATAATCTTATAATATTGCGAAGAAATATCCATAACAAGATTCTCCACAACTGACCTGAATGAAAATTCTCCCTGTTGAAGCAATTCCCGCTGCTTCTCTCTTTCTGCAAACATGTAAAAACCATCAAAGAGTCGCCAGCTTAAATTTGCACTGCTCAATATTGTCGTAGCCTTTGAAATATCCTTGCCTGCTTCTCCCTGGGCATTGTATGATCTCTCATGCAACTCAGAGGTTGACTGCTTTGAACCTAAAGTTACAGTAGGAAGAAAAGGAGCAAGAGAAATGTTGTTTTTAGAAATTTCTAATTCATTAGAAGAAATTGTCACAGAATAATTGTCTTTCAAGGCAATTGCAATACAATCCTGAAGTTTTACATTTTCCTGCCCTCTTGTGCTAATATGCAAAAGAGAAAAAAATGCAGTCATTAATAAAATTATAACACTCTTATTCATTTTCATTTCTTAACGCAAGATCTTTTGATGAAGAGATATAAGAATACATGACCGGAATAATATAGAGAGTAAAAAATGTTGCAAAAATTAGCCCCCCGGCCACAGATACGCCCATAGCTATGCGGCTTTCTGCTCCAGAACCTGTTGCAAACACCATAGGCATGATACCCAAAATAGTCGACAGACTGGTCATGAGAATTGGTCTGAAACGAGCAGCAGCTGATTCAAGAACAGCCTTTCGCTTCTCTATACCCGAAGCTCGCCTCTGATTGGCAAATTCCACAATAAGAATTCCATTCTTGGATACAAGCCCTATCAACATTATAAGGCCTATCTCGCTAAATATATTCATAGTCTGTGAAGCAGCTTTCAAGCATAACAAAGCTCCCACTATTGCAAGTGGAACCGTCAGCATAATGATCAGTGGATCTCTAAAACTCTCAAATTGTGCTGCCAAGACAAGGTAAATCAAAATAAGAGCAAGAAGAAATGCAAATAGAAGGCTGGAAGTACTTTCAACAAAATCCTTTGACTGTCCGGAAAGAGTTGTGGAAAAATTATTAGGATCAAGTACTTTTTTTGAGATTCTGTCCATCTCCTCAATCCCTTGTCCAAGAGTATAACCTTTTGCAAGAGATGCCGATACAGTTGCAGAGACAAAACGATTATATCTATATAGCTGAGGAGGCATACTACTCTCCTCCATTGTAACAAGGTTATCAAGAGCTATCAAGTTACCTGCATCATTTCTCACAAATATATTAGCCATGTCAAGAGGCTTATTTCTATCGTCCTGGTTTATTTCACTCAAGATTTGGTATTGTTTACCGTTCCTGATGAAATAGCCAATTCTCTGCTCACTCATAGTAAGTTGAATAGTCTGAGCAATATTTTGAATTGAAACCCCCATAAGGGAAGTTTTATCCCTGTCGATAGAAAGAGAAAGCTCAGGTTTAGTAAACTTCATGTTGACATCAGAATTTGAGAACACATTACTATGTGAAACCTCTGTCATAAATTCTGGCAAGATCTCTTTCAATAAATCAAGATTTCTTGCCTGAATAACATATTGGACAGGCATACCGCCTCTTCTGCTGCCAAAACTCTGTTGTTGGGTAACAAAACTTTTCGCACCAGTCATCATAGCCACCTTAGGCGCAAGCTCATCTGCAATCTCCTGTTGTGTCCTTTTTCTCTTATCCGGAGGCACAAGAGAAAGTTGAAAACTTGCACGGTTATTACCTCCCATGCCGACATTCTGCATGGCGTTTTCCAATTCAGGAACCGAAACACGTATCATATCCCACATTTCGTCAGAATACTGCAGCATATAATCAAAAGTTGCTCCTTCCTGAGCAGTACAGGAAATTGATATCATTGATCTGTCCTCAAGTGGAGCCATTTCTGAAGGAATTGAAGTCCAAAGCCAAACAATCAAGCCAACAGTAATCATCAAAAAAACAGGAGCTACCCACCTTCTGCGCATGACGAAATTCAGAGAATTTCTGTAGGCCTTATTCAACCAGACAAAAAAAGGTTCAGTCTTCTGATAAAAGCCACCCTCGTAAACACCAGGCTTTATCATCTTAGAAGTAATCATTGGAGTAAAAGATAGAGCGACAAAGCAGGAAATCAATACTGAGCCTGCAATGACTACTGCAAATTCTCTAAAAAGCCTGCCGGTTACTCCCTGAAGAAATATAATAGGGAAGAAAACGAACACAAGAGTAACAGTTGTTGCAATAATTGCAAAAAATATCTCTTTACACCCCTCCAAACTTGCCTTTTTAGGCGGGATGCCTCTTTCTATCTTTGTATAAATATTTTCCATCACCACGATGGCATCATCAACTACAAGGCCTATTGAGAGCACAACCGCCAAAAGAGTCAGAATATTTATGGAAAATCCGGCGAGATACATTATAAAAAAGACACCTATCAATGAAATTGGAATCGCCAAAATAGGAATAAGTGTTGTTCTCCAATTTCTCAAAAAAAGAAAAATGATCAGCACCACTAAAATAAAAGCTTGTAAGATAGTTGTCTTGACCTCTTTAATTGAATCTCTAATGAAGATTGTATTGTCAAACCCAACTCCAACTTCTATGTCATCGGGCAAGGATTTCTTCAATTCTTCTACAGCCTTTTTGGCATCATCGACAATATTGATATAGTTTGCACCTGGCTGAGGAATCAGTACACAGGAGACCATTGGAACCCCATTCCTCTTTTGGATGGAACGTCTATTCTCAGCATCAACCTCTGCAACACCAACATCGGAAAAACGGACAATTCTACCGCCATTTTTAGAGATAATCAGATTGTTAAAATCTTCAATAGTTCTTAATCGTCCCTGTGTCCTGACAGTAAGCTCCATAGTTGATCCTGTAATTGTGCCGGAAGGCAGTTCCACATTCTCATTGTTAACGGCATTCCTAACATCAAGCGGAGTGACCTTATATGCTGCAAGCAACAGCGGATCCATTCTCAACCGGACAGAATATCTCTTTGAACCCCAAACATCCACATTGCTGACTCCACTGATAGTTTGCAACCTCTCCTTAAAATTGACTTCTGCATACTCACTAAGATCTATTATATCTCTTTGACCACTTTGTAAAGTAACTGAAAAAATCGGCTGTGCATCAGCATCTGATTTCGCCACAACAGGTGCATCAATATCTCTCGGCAATCTCCGCATCGCACCTGATACCTTATCTCTCACGTCATTAGCAGCTGTCTCCAGGTCAACATCAAGATTAAATTCAATATTGATAGAGCTCTGACCGTCACGGCTTGTACTGGAAATTGACCTTATCCCAGGAATTCCGTTAACTGCTGCCTCAAGAGGCTCAGTTATCTGAGTTTCAATTACGTCCGAATTAGCTCCGGGAAAAGAACATCTTACAGAAATAACAGGGTTGTCTACGCTTGGATAGTCACGAACACCAAGGGTGACATAGCCAATTACTCCAAAAATAACAATAATGATACTCATTACTGTTGTAAGCACCGGTCTGTTGATTGAAGTAGAAGAGAGACTCATTCTGACTTGAGATTTGTGGGAGTTACAGACATTCCTTCCCTGAGCTGCATGAGCCCTGTAGTTATGACTGTGTCACCCTTTTCTACACCAGAAATAACTTCCATCATATCGACTGTTCTCAAACCGGTTTGAATCTGAATCAAAGAGGCCTTCCCATCTTTTAATATCCACACTGAATGGCCCTTCACTCCTGATACAATTGCCTGATTAGGAACGTATACACTTGGAGTTTCTTTTTGAGATATAACACTTACTTTGGCATACATGCCAGGCTTTAGAAGACCCTTGCTATTATCAAACTTTGCACGCAAAGTCATAGTATGAGTTTGGACATCAACTTCAGGGTCAATTGCATAAATCAAAGCAGCGAAAGTATTTCCCATACCTTCAATAGTGAAAGTAACACTATTACCGATCAATTGGTTTCTGACATATTTTTCAGGAATTGAGAACTCAAGTATCAAATGTGCTACATCTACAATAGTAGCAACTTTTGATCCCTGAACAAGAAGAGCTCCCAAACTTATATTTCGAAATCCTATCACTCCATCAAAAGGGGCTCTGATCTTCATCTTCTCTATCTTTATTTCAAGCTGCTCTATATCCTGTTTCAACACATTGAACTCTGTCGAAGCCTGATCATACTCCTCACGACTTACAGCTTCTTTGCTTAACAAAATTTTCTGCCTTTCAAGTTTTTGAGAAAGAAGATCATATTGATACTGTGCCCTCACCAGTTGAGCTTGAAGCTCATCATCATTAAGTTTAACAAGTATCTCACCTTTTTTGACAAACTCGCCCTCTTTGAAGTTTATGCTCACAACTCTTCCGGCCAGTTCACTTGCCATCTCTACTCTTTCCCTTGCTACTAAAGTTCCCGGGAGAGTAAGTCCATCTTCAATTAGATGCAAATCGGCGATATGAACAGAAACAGGTAGAGATTTTTCACCTTCTCCACGACTCTTTGCTCTATTAACCTCACTATTGCCTTGATGACCGGAACCATCTCCCATTTTGACACCTGAAAATGTCGATTTGTATATAAAAACAGCTATAACAAATACTACAGGGATGGATAAATATAAAATAAACTTACCTCTTTTTTTCATCAAATTTTAGATCAACTTATTTTCTTTGACTTAAAAAAGAAGTAAAAGTTTAATGATAGAATTGCATCAAAAAATTTAGTTATTTAGCATGTGAACCATCACACCAAGGTTTGTTGTTTGATTTTCCACATCTGCATATGTAGCAGCTGTTTTTTTTCTCCTCTTTGCCGTCAGGATGTACAATTAACACTTCTCCCTCAACTTTGAGAGGTCCGTTTTGTATTAAGGTAAGTTTTACTTCAGAGTTCATCATCTGATAATTTTAATTGTTATTAGCTCTATATCTGATATCTTTGTAAACAATTAATTCAAAAATATGTTCAAAAAGCTTCAAGTTAATGAACTCGGAAGATTGTCAAAAGAGGAGTTCAAACAATCCCCAAAAATCCCGATTGTCATAGTTTTAGATGATATCAGAAGCCGGCATAACATTGGAGCTGCATTCAGAACCGCCGATGCTTTTGCAGTCGAGTCCATAATTCTTTGCGGTATTTGTGCCACACCACCAAATAATGAAATTCACAAATCAGCCTTGGGTGCAGAAGAGACAGTTAAATGGACGTATGAATCAGAGATCTTAAAAGCAATTATAAATCTTAAAGAAAAGGGATATACGATTATATGTGCAGAACAGACAGAAAATTCCACACTACTCCAAAATTTAACAATAGAACATGACAAAAAATATGCTGTTGTATTTGGAAATGAAGTAAAGGGAATACGTCAAGAGGTATTGGATATATGTGATGTGGCTGTTGAGATTCCTCAATTTGGCACAAAACATTCTCTAAACGTTTCAGTAAGTATTGGTATTATTATTTGGGAAATGATCAGTCAGGGATTCATTAAATCATTATTCTGAAATCTCAATATTTCATATATTGAGTCAATTGCGTGAGCAGCAGGTCCATCAGGATTCAGATATTTTGCCCTGTTCAGAGCATTGATTGCCTCTCCCCACCTCTGTTCTCTTCTAAATAATCCTCCAAGCATATACCATGCAGAATCATTATCCGGTTCTCTATCAAGTAATTTCAATAACTCCTCATGAGCTTTCTGAATAGATCCCTCCCTTAGCATCTGTTCAATATCAAGCAGGCTCTTCTCTTTCTTCATAATTAATTGTTATTAAACCAATCCTGAAAATCCCATAAAAGCCAAAGCGAGTATTCCGGCTGTAATCAAAGCTATTGGAGTACCTTTTAATACTTTCGGCACATTGTTTAATTCGAGCTGTTCCCTCAATCCTGCAAATAGAATAAGAGCAAATCCATATCCGATAGCACTAGCAGTAGCATATACCACCGATTCTGCAAGATTCAGCATATGTGGTTCTCCGCCAAATGAAAATTCCTTGGCAACTACAATTATTGCAAGACCTAATACACAACAATTTGTAGTAATTAAAGGTAAAAATATTCCCAAAGCTTTAAACAATGACGGACTAATCTTCTTAAGAATTATTTCGACCATCTGAACGAGAGCTGCAATAACAAGAATAAAAGCGACTGTCTGCATAAATTCAATACCAAGAGGGACCAGCACATAATATTGCAAAAGATAAGTTACAAGTGTTGAAAGGGCTATTACAAATACGACAGCTCCGGACATCCCCATGGCAGTACTGAGTTTGTTCGACACACCCAGGAAAGGACAAATTCCAAGAAATTGAGTCAACACAATATTGTTGACAAAAACGGCAGATATAATAATTATAATGTATTCCATAACTTTTATTTGCCAGATGTTTTTGATTTATAAATATTGAATAAAACCATCAGGTAACCAAGGACAATAAATGCACCTGGAGCCAAAATAAATGCAAGCATTCCATCGCCACCTATAAACTTGAACCCAAATAATGATCCACTTCCAAGAAGTTCCCTCACTATCCCGATTACAGTAAGTGACAATGTAAATCCCAAACCAATACCTATGCCGTCAAGCATTGAATCCATTACACTGTTTTTAGAAGCAAAAGCTTCGGCTCTACCAAGAACTATACAGTTAACCACGATCAGTGGTATAAATATTCCCAAAGTCTCATAAAGAGCAGGAGTGTAGGCCTGCATTAGCAGTTGAAGCACAGTTACTACGGCTGCAATAAGCACAATATAAACGGGGATTCTTACCTTGTCTGGCACCTGTTTTGCCACAAGTGAAATAAGAACATTAGAAAATATCAACACAAAAGTAGTTGCAATACCCATACCGAGACCATTCATTGCTGAAGTCGTAGTAGCAAGAGTAGGACACATACCCAGAACCAATACAAAAGTCGGGTTGTCCTTAACAAAACCCTTAGTTATAAGACCCCACTTACTCATTTGTTACCTCCTTTTTTGGCTGATCGGCCATACATAGTTTAAATACCTCATAAGAAGATACCAAGGCATCACAAAATGCTCTTGATGAAATTGTCGAAGCAGTAATAGCATCAACATCACCTCCGTCTTTCTTGACAGAGAGTCTAAATTCAGAAGGATTCTTGCCAATAAACTGAAGACTGAAATTGCTCTTCCCCTCAACCATTTTTTCTCCCAGACCAGGTGTCTCTGAATGACTTAGGACAACAGTATTGACAATTGTGCTGTCAGTCTTGTAACCAACCATGAGAGTTATTCTTCCACCAAAGCCGGCATTAGAAAATGTCTCTATGGCATAACCGACAATTTTACCTTCCTTTTTTGCGGGGTAAACTTTATAACTATCCCCATTAAATTCCTTAATAAAAAATTCACCATTAGGATTATTGTCAAAAGGGGGCACTACCTTGGCAATAGATTCGTTGATTTTAGACATCCTGGCGGCTTCTATAGGTTCTTTTGTAAGCACGTATGCTCCGCCCAAAAGTGCTGATGATGTGAGACAAATCAAAGAAAGCACTACCACCATATTTTTTAATGTAGATTCCTTAGCCATTTTTCACCTCCTTACCAAAATAGGCCGGTTTCATAAATTTATTGATTAAAGGGACAAAAGCATTCATTATTAATATTGCAAATGAAACCCCTTCAGGATATGACCCGAAATATCTTATTAAAACTGTAATAATACCAATACCAATACCGTAAACTACCATCCCTTTCTTGCTCATTGGAGAGGTCACATAATCGGTAGCCATAAAAAACGAACCCAAAAGCAACCCACCTGTGAGTAAATTAAATATTGGATCAGTATACTGCTGAGGATTGATTAGCCAGAATATTCCTGTAAAAATAAAGACAGTAAGAATAATTGATAAAGGAATATGAATACTCACCACTTTTCTATACAGCAGATATGCAAATCCTGCAATTAGAGCCAGGGCAGATACTTCTCCAACAGAACCTCCTATTCTTGCAAATAACATTTGAGCATATGAGAAATTATTTGCCTTAAAAATCTGATCAAGAGTCAATCCCTGAGCAAGCCCTTCCTTAATTATAGATAAAGCGGTAGCTCCTGAAGTGGCATCTACTCCTCCTCTAAACCATGATACAGGAATTGTCCAGTCTGTCATAAGGACAGGAAAGGAAATCAATAAAAAGACACGTGCAACCAAAGCAGGATTAAAAAGATTTTGTCCAAGCCCGCCAAAGGTCTGTTTTGCAATTCCGATAGCAACTATAGAACCAATGAAAATCAGCCACCATGGTGAATTAGGAGGAAGGTTTAAAGCTAAAAGTAATCCCGTAACTACTGCAGAATAGTCACCAATTGTCACATTGCACTTAATAATATATTTCTGAATAACATATTCAACTCCCACACAAGTTATTATCCCTACTAAAGCAAGTTTAATAGCTGAAAAACCGAAAAAATAGATGGAAACCAGCAAAGAGGGTATCAAAGCTATCACCACATCCCTCATCAAAATCTTTGTTGACTGATTACCATGAATATGCGGAGCGGGAGAAACGAGTAATTTTTTCATTAGTTAATGATTTTATTATCCAAACCTTATTTTCAGTTTTTGGGTCTACTTCTCATAATCTTAAGTACCCTGTTCTTTGCGAGCCTTATGACATCAAGCAATGGTATATGAGAAGGACAGGTATACATGCAGCAGCCGCATTCAATACAGTCCTGCACCATATTCTCTTCGAGTTCATCCATCCTACCGGCGCGTGCAAGTTTGTTCAGAAAAAAGGGTTGCAAACCCATAGGACAGGCAGCAACACATTTTGCACATCTTATACAATTATTTTCAGGCTTTCTCTTTGTCTCTTCTTCTGTAAGGAAAAGCAAGCCGGATGTGCTTTTAACTGTAGCTGCATCTAAACACGAAACTGCTTTCCCCATCATCGGTCCACCGCTGATAAGTTTTGCTGCCTCTTTCGGAAAACCTCCAGTTGCAAGTATTACTGAATCAAATGTTGTCCCTACCCTGACTCTGTAGTTTTTTTGTTCTGTAACACATTTCCCAGTAAAAGTTACAATGGAATCGATTAAAGGTTTTCCCTTCTGTACAGCTTCATAAACTGCAAAAGCGGTTCCAACATTCTGAACTACAACTCCTACATCTATCGGCAAGCCCATAGAAGGTACTCTTCTGCCCATAATTGCATCAATTAGCTGTTTCTCACCTCCCTGGGGATATCTCTTCTTTAATGAAACAATTTTAATATCTGGATAAAATTTGTCTGCGACTGCCTCCATACTTCTAATGGCCTCGGGTTTATTATCTTCAATCCCAACATAGGCTTGTTTCACATTAAGAGCCCTCATCATTACCCTGGCACCTATAAGTATCTCCTCAGGATTTTCAAGCATGAGTCTATAATCAGAGGTCAGATAAGGTTCACATTCAGATCCGTTGATCAACAACATGTCAGCAACTTTGCCTGGAGGCGGAGTTAATTTAATATGAGTTGGGAAAGCCGCACCTCCCATTCCAACAATGCCACAATCTGCTATTCTTTTAATTATCTCCTCTTTGCTAAGCTTTATATCCCGGATTATCTCCTTGCTTCTGTCAATCGTCTCCATCCACTCATCACCTTCCACATCAATCACTACATGTTGAACAAGATTGCCGGCCAAATCTGGCAACATCTCAATAGATCTTACTGTACCTGATGCAGAAGAGTGTATATTGGCGGATATAAATCCACTCGATTTTGCAATTAACTGCCCAACCTTAACCTTATCACCTTTAACCACAACAGGCTCAGCTGGGGCCCCAAGATGTTGGGACATGGAAATAAAAGTTGTTTTAACTGGTGCAAAATCCTCAATTGCAGCATCCTTAGATATTTTATTATCATCCGGATGAATCCCTCCAATAGAAAATGTTTTACTCATATATACTTGTAACTTACTGTTCGACTAACTGTGACTCTTCTTCTTTCTTAGTAACTCTCACAGGAAAATTAACTTCGAGAATTGAGTTGGTAGGACACTCCTGTACGCACTTGCGACAAAGCTTACATTTGTTATAATCAATATATGCAAGATTCGATGAAATTGTTATTGCGTCAAATGCACATACCTTTTGACATTTCGTGCATCCTATACACGCTGCTGTACATGCTTTTTTAGCTATACCCCCCTTATCCTTATTAACACACGATACAAATATTCGCCTGTTTTTTATCCCACTGGGTCTCAACTCAATAATCATTTTAGGACAAGCCTTGACACATGCACCACAACCTGTACATTTTGACTCGTCAACTTCTGGTAATCCGGTTTCAACATTAACTCTTATAGCATCAAACTGACATGCCTGCTCACAATCTCCAAGTCCAAGACATCCGTATCTGCATGCAGTATCCCCTGCATACAAAGAAGACATTACTGCACACGAAGGATATCCATCATAAAAATTGATCTTTGGTCTATTGTCATAACTTCCGTTACATCTTACAACTGCTATCTGAGGATTCTTTTCTGCCACTTCCATACCCAGATAGCCTGCAATTTGTTTCATCACATCATTTCCACCCACGGGACAAAAATTATTGTCAAGACTAGAAGCTCTGACACATGATTCAGCGAAAGCCCTGCATCCGGCATAACCGCAACCGCCACAATTCGCACCAGGTAAAATTGCCTGCACTTCGTCAATTCGCGGATCCTCCTCGATCTTAAACTTCTGAGCAACAAAATAGAGAATCAGAGCCAACAAAAACCCAAGAATGGTTAACGACAAAATTGTAAATAATACTGTATTCATTATTCATCCAGTTTCTCAATCGTAAATACAAATTCCTTTTTAAAATTATCCCTTAAAAGGTAAATTATCAAAAAATATAAGGCTAAAGCACAAATAATAGATAAACCTATAAGTATTTCTGAAATTTTAAAAGTTGACAAAAGTAACAATAAAATCAAAAGAATAATCAAAGGAATAATATAAGATATCCAAAGTGCCTTTAAACCCAAACTTTGTTTCATCACAACCTTAACCTTTTCTCCCCTTTTATAAAGTTCAAACCCATTGGCTGGAACCTGAATCACACTATTTTGAGAATTGGCGGCTGAACACATCCCTTTTGCACCACAGGAAGAGCAGGCTGACTGGCGAGTTATTTCAACAGAAATAAAATCATGGTTAACGTCAATAACCACACCTTCGTGCTCAATTCTGTCAGATTTACTCATTTTACTCTGCTTTTTAAAGGATATTTCAAATTTGAATACTCAGCAAGTCTTGCTGAAATATATCCAACCTGTATAGATGTTTCTATAATAAGAGGCACTCTGTTTTCATCAGCTGAAATCCAGATGGAAATAACTTCATTCCCCTTAAATGCGTGTCCGGCCACAGGTTTCGCCTCAACTTTAAGCGTATTAAAAGTACCCAGGCCGGGAACTTTTTTTACTTCAGATCCTGCATATGAGTATTTAACATAATTAATTTTACCGTCAATTGCAAAACTTACTGTAGAGGTAACACCAACAGGTCTGGATGAGATATTCTCATTTCTTATGGAATAAACAAGTGAAAGAAGATCATATGTTTTGGTAGAAACTTTATGTGTTGTATCTCTTATAGGATTATCTCTCTTTTTATACAAAGCCCTTATATTATTATCTTTAAGAAAATATATGTAATTTTTCATGCGATATTTTCCTTCAAGAACATCCCTGTAAAAATAAAAAGGGGTAACATCTTCAGGATAAAATCTTGATTCATAATAATCCCTTACCTTAAAAAAAACATCATAAAATTTAAAACTTTTACCATTTGCTTTGGCAATATAATATGGTCTTATTGTATCGCTTTTCTGCTCAATCGTAAAAACCACGTCTCCGACTTCAGTATTAAATGGCCCCCACTGGTATTTGACCATATAGTGAAGCATCTCTCCGGGAACAAAGGCAAGCTGATTTTCTTTCTGAGCAAATACAAAACCTGAATTTAAAACAACGATAGCTAAAAGTAGAAAAGATCTCTTCATTTTAAAAATTAATATCAAAATCGGAATTAGATATAAATTCTTCCTTGTTCATCTTGGAAGAAAATGTTTCAATTCGCTCATTAGAAAACATCTCAGTATCGAGCTTCACATCATTGGTATCAACAAATTTCACCTCTGAATGCCTGAACCTCATTTGAACATCTTTTACCTCTCCATTTCTATGTTTAGCAATAATAATATCAGTAAGTCCTATTAGCTCCGGATTCTCTTCTGCTGAAGAATAATAATCAGGACGATGAATAAACATAACAATATCCGCATCCTGCTCAATAGCACCTGATTCTCGAAGATCACTCAATTGTGGCCTTTTTGTACCACCTCTGGTCTCTACTGCACGACTCAACTGTGAAAGTGCTATAATCGGAATATTCAACTCCTTAGCTATAGCCTTGAGTGAGCGAGATATTGCCGATACTTCCTGCTCTCGCATGCCTTTAAATTCAGGAGGTCCTGTCATCAACTGAAGATAGTCGATAATAATCATCTTAACACCGGCATTTGAAACCAGTCTCCTTGCCTTGGAACGAAATTCATAAATAGAGAGAGAGGGTGTGTCATCAATATAAAGAGGAGCTTTTACCAACTTATTTAGTTTTGCATTAAGCTGTTCCCACTCATAATCTTCAAGTCTCTTTCCTCCCTTGATTTTGTCTGGCTCCAGACCTGTTTCACTAATCATTAATCTTTTGGCGAGTAAAAGAGAGGACATCTCAAGAGAGAAAAACGCTACCGGCACATTGTGATCAACAGCCATATTCCTTGCCATAGTAAGCACAAAAGCTGTTTTTCCCATTGATGGACGCGCTGCAATAATTATCAAGTCAGAAGGTTGCCAGCCCAGAGTAACCCTGTCGATAGATGTATAACCAGACGGTATTCCACTTAAACCATTTGCTTTTATCTGATTGTTCTGCAACTCTTCAATCGCTTCCGAAATAACATATTGTATCGACTGAGTGTCTTTTTTCATGTTTCTGTCGGAGAGAGTGAAAATCTTCTGCTGAGTTGAGTCAAGCAGATCGTCAACAGGAATCGTATCATCAAATGAATCTCTCTGAATCTGATAGGAGATTGAGATTAACTCCCTCTGGATATATTTCTGGAGCAAAATCTTAGAATGATAGTCGATATGAGCTGCAGCTCCTATTTTCATGCTGAGCTGAGTAAGGTAAACAGTTCCGCCAACTACCTCAAGATCACCTGTTTTATTAAGTTCTTCAGAAACAGTAAAAATATCTACGGGAGCATGTCTCGTAGCAAGAGAGACTATAGCAGAAAATATCTTTCTGTTACTTTCCTTATAAAAACACTCAGGCACAAGAGTATCTACAACGTCCGCAACAGCCTCCGGTTCAAGCATGAGAGCCCCAAGAACGGCTTCTTCGATATCTACAGCCTGAGGTGGTTTCTTCCCCATTTCAATGCTGATAAGATCTACCTCCTTGTCAGGATTTTCCTTTTTTTTATAAGTTTTAGCCATTAACTACCTCCCTTTTTCAGAAAAGATCTTGTCCAATACTTTAAGAATCTTCTCCACAGCGTAATCAATTTCTGTCTCATTAATACACAGTGGAGGAGCTATTCTGAATGCTGAGTCTGTCGAAAGGAACCAGTCACTCATTACACCTTCTTTCAATAACAATCTTACAGCAAGTTCTCCCAATCCTGATTCTCCAAGCTCAACTGCAATTAACAATCCTGCTGCCCTAATCTCTTTGATTAAAGGATGATCCCCGAGATATTTCACAAAACGCTGTGACTTAACTTCCACCTCGTCAACCCATGGTTCTTTGAGCAATACCTTAAGAGATGCAAGTGCTGAAGCACAGGAGACAGGATGACCCCCGAAAGTTGTAATATGACCTAATGCTGGTGAAAATTGCCACCTTTCCATTAATTCTCCGGAAGCAACAAATGCCCCTAATGGCATACCTCCACCTAAAGCTTTAGCCAAAGTAATGATATCAGGAATAACCCCGTACTTTTGAAATGCAAAAAGCTTTCCACAACGGCCAAAACCTGTCTGTACCTCATCAAAGATCAGTAAAGCTCCCACCTCATTACATCGTTGTCGCAGAGCTTCAAGATAACCCTCAACAGGTAAGATAACACCGGCTTCGCCTTGAACAGGTTCAATAATTACAGCTGCAGATTTTTCAGTTATCTTTTTTAAATCATCTAAATTATTGAAATTAATATGACTAATCCCGGGTAAAAGTGGTCTAAAAGCTCTCTTAAGTTCTTCATCACTCATAAGGCTCATTACACCCTGTGTACTACCGTGGTAACAATTGTAACAGCTTACGATCTCACGCCTTCCTGTAACTCTTTTGGCCAATTTGACAGCCGCTTCGTTCGCTTCACTTCCTGAGTTGACATAATAGACGCTATTTAGATTATCAGGCAAACACGATGTGAGCAAAGTTGCATGCTCAACTTGTGGAGCCTGTATCAACTCACCATATACCATCAAATGCATGTGAAGTTCAATCTGAGCCTTAACTGCATCGATAACCTCCCTGTTGGCATGTCCCACATTTGAGACAGATACACCGGAGATAAGATCAATTATCTTTTCTCCATGATGTCCATAAAGAAAAACTCCTTCGGCTTTTTCGATTTCAAGACCAAACGGGTAAGGGGAAGTCTGCGCTACATGCCTGAAAAAAAGTTCCCTGAGAGTATAGGGTACTGAAGACATTTACTCTTTTTCAAAGTCAGCACTAACAAGGATTCTGCCACAGTATTCACAAACAATTATTTTCTTGCTTGAAGCGATATCCATCTGTCTTTGCGGTGGTATCTTGTTAAAACATCCCGCACAAGCATCCCTCCTGACTGTGACAACCGCAAGACCATTTCTCGCATTAGATCTAACCTTTTGATAAGCAGCCAGCATCCTTGCATCTATCTGGGAAGCAATTTCTTCCGACTTCTTTATCAACTCCTTTTCTTCTTTGGCAGTCTCGGAAATAATGGATTCAAGTTCCTTTTTCTTATTCTCAAGATCTATTGTTCTCTCCTTGATAGCTTCCTGAGCAGCGGCAATAGCTTCTTTTTTTTCTGCGAGCAAAAGAGTCTTCTCTTTAATAATCTTCTCTGCATGCTGTACTTCAAGACCCTGATATTCTATCTCTTTCGACAGGGAATCATACTCACGGTTATTCTTAACATTATTCTGCTGACTCGTATATTTTTCTATGAGATTCTTTGAATTATCAAGATCCATTTTCTTCTGGGCAATTAATTTCTCAATCTCCTTGTACTCTGTCTGCAAGTTTTCCAGCCTTGTCTTCAATCCCTGAATATCATCCTCAAGATCCTGAACCTCCAATGGCAATTCTCCTCTAAGAAGATGAATCTTGTCTATCTTACTGTCTGTCTGCTGCAAATTGTATAGAAGACGTAACTTTGTCTCCATACTCAGGTCACCTTCGTTGGCAGTTTTCTGCAAAGAGATGAATGTTCCCCCATCCAGAGGGGTTTCAATATTGGATTTTGATTTAGCTGTTGCCATAATTTCTTAATAGTAGTATATGGGATTAATATTACTCGATGCAATATGAACTGCAAATGTAGCCATTTTTTTTAAAAGTTCCTTCTTTATCACTTCAAGTACACAAGATTCACTCTCAAAATGGCCGATGTCAATCAAAGCAAAGCCAGGCTCTGTAAAAAAAAGATGGTATGAAAGATCAGCAGTTATAAAAACATCTGCCCCGGATTTTTTCGCAGCCTCTATTAATGAGGCTCCGCTTCCACCACAAAGTGCAACTCTTGACACAAGCTTGTCAAGAGGTCTGGAAGATTTAACACATTCTGTTCCGAATACTCTTTTGACTCTCAGAATTGTCTCATTAAAAGATACGGGTTCTATAAAATTGCCAACAACTCCAAGTCCTGTATCGCCCCCGGGATCCGGATCAAGAAATGACAGGTTTGACAAACCAAGCTTACTTGCCATCTCGCCACTCACTCCTGCAATTACCTTATCTAAATTAGTATGAAGTGAATATATTACAATATCATTTTTAATTGCTCTGCCAATTATTCTCTCAGTAAAAGTAGCTTGGGTAATCTGCTTAATACCTCTAAAAATCAAGGGGTGATGGGTAACTATCATTTCTGCACCCAATTTAACAGCCTCGTCCAAAACCTCCTCTGTACAGTCAAGAGCAAGCAGTAAAGAAGTGACTTCCCTTTCCGCATTGCCGATACACAGTCCTGAATTATCCCACTCCTCCTGGATATCTAAAGGAGCCAAAGATTCAAGAATTTCTATTATCCGGCTTGCCTTTGTCATAACGATTCTGCTATTTCCAATAAAATAGTTTTAATGTTATTCAATGATGCTATCACATCAACGCGTCTATCAACGCCTGTCTTATTGTCTTTCATTCTTTTCGCTGCTCCCTCAAGGGTCATGCCTCTCTCTTTTACAAGATAATGAATGATCTTGAAATTGGAAAGATCCTCAGCAGTAAAGAGCCTGTTACCTTTTTTGTTTCTTGCAGGTTTTATATATTCAGGAAATTTTTGAGCCCAGAATCTTACAAGTGAAGTGTTTTCACCAAGAATCTCGGCAACTTCACCTATTGTGTAAAAAAGTTTATCGACCTTAAATTCTTTGTACGGCATGATGATTATTATGTTTTCAATTATTAATCGAGAGACTGGCCACTGCTCATGGCAATAATTTTCATCTCTCTATACTGTTCTGGAGATAAGTCGGCAAAAAAGTAATCAACCGGATCCATGACTTCTCCATTTAAAATAACCTCATAATGCAAATGAGGAGCAAAAGAAAGGCCGCTGTTGCCTACCCTTGCTATAATTGCACCCTGCTTTACAGGCTGCCCCTTTCTTACAAGAATGTCTCCAAGATGTGCATATCTAGTAACGTATCCATTAGAGTGAGAGATCACGAGCACATTTCCACTCCCTTTATCTCCAGTTTTTGTAATCTCTGAAACAACTCCATCTGCAGTAGCCTGTATTTGAGCACCTAATGATGCAAGAAGATCAAGTCCCGTATGGTCAACAGCCGTTTTGAAAAATGGATGTATTCTTTTACCGATACCTGCTCCTGTCTGAGATATCTCAATTCCCCTTATGGGCAGTATTGATGGAATTGATTTAACATCTGGATTATTCTTGATTAAGACACTGATTGCTTCTATCTTTTTATTTTGATCCACCAGCATGCTCTCCACTCGTTTAACCTTTGAGGCAGTCATAAACACCAACTGGTCATCGGAAGATGAATCCAACTGAGCATATAGAATAGACCGATTATTAACAGGAAAAATCTCAGGAGGTTCTGACTTGAAGATACTCTGATAAATCTCTCTGTCTCTATCTTCAAGATTTTGAATAACATTATCCAAAACCTCCATTTTTTTGACTGCTTCTCTATATTGTTGAGCCTTAAGTTCATTTTCCTTTATCAGTCTCTCTTCAGTGGGAGTGTTAACAAAAAAGGCAATAATTATATAATAGAAAATTGCAAGTAAAACAGTTAATAAGAGATAACGCACCACTACACGAATCTTGCCAGTGATGCCCAATTTATCTTCAACAAATTTTAGCTGTTCCTTATTGAATTTATACTTACTCATAACAAGCCTTCCAGCTAACCTTTAGGAGTCACCATAGCAAGAAACTCATCTGGTTTAATATCTCTGTTATAGTAATTTAAAGGATTAACGGGACGCCCTTGATATATGACCTCGTAATGAACATGAGGTCCCTTTGATCTGCCCGTATTGCCCATTAACGCTATCTGCTCCCCCCTTCTTACCTGTTTACCCATAACTACAAGACTTGCCTTTAAATGTGCATATCTTGTCTTATATCCAAATCCGTGATCAACAATAATAAAATTGCCATAACCAAAAAAGTCGTAACCAATCTCAACAACCTTGCCATTTCCGGTAGCATAAATAGGTTCTCCAACCTGCCCTGAAAGATCTACTCCTGTATGCATTCTGTACTGGCCATTAAAAGGATCAGGTCTGTAGCCAAAACCACTTGAAAAACGAATCCGGTGACTGGAAATATTAACAGGAGGTATAGCCGGTACACTTAAGGCTAGTTTATCGGCATTTTTAGCCTGTTCAATGACCTCATCAAAAGACTTTGACTGCACGAAAGCCTTCTTATAAAGCATATCAAGGTTTTCAGCAGTTCTCTCGAGCAAACCAGAATTGTCAAAATTTTTGAGATAAGAATATCTGTCAACTCCTCCAAAACCCGCATTTCTTACCTCTTGAGGTATCTCTTCCATACCAAAAACAGGCCTGTAAACATAATTGTCCCTCATTTGTAAAGATATCAGAGCATTGTTCGCCTCTTGAAAGCGCTTATTCATGAGATCCAGCCTGTTTGAGAGTTCCTCTGACTTACTCAACAATGTCATCATCTTGGGAGTTTCAAAACCAAAATACTTTGTATAGAGCATATAATAACCCGTGCTTGTAAGAAGACTCACCAAAAACATGAGAAAACCCTTTGAAAACTTAACGCGCAAAGGGATCTTGTGCAACTCGTAAGCTAAAGTCTCCGGATTAAAATTATATCTGCGTTTTTTTGGCATAAAGAAAATGGGGCTAATTTTGCGCAAATTTAAAAAAAATTAAATAAAAACCTATTTTTGTGGTTCATTTAGATAATAGTGATTATGACATCAAACGAAATCAGAGATAAATTTTTAAACTTTTTTGCTAGCAAAGATCACACCATAATACCATCAGCTCCCATGATTGTTAAAGATGATCCAACTCTTATGTTCACAAATGCAGGTATGAACCAATTCAAGGACTGGTTTTTAGGTAATACCCCAGTAAAATACAAAAGAGTTGCTGACTCTCAAAAATGTCTAAGGGTCAGTGGTAAGCACAATGATCTTGAAGAAGTTGGCCACGACAGCTATCATCACACCATGTTTGAAATGCTGGGAAATTGGAGTTTCGGAGACTATTTTAAAAAAGAAGCAATTGAGTGGGCATGGGAATTATTGACTGAAGTATATAAAATAGACAAGGAGCGTCTTTACGTTACAGTTTTTGAAGGAAGCAAAGAAGACAACATTTCTCCAGATGAAGAAGCAAAAACACAATGGCTTAAGTTTTTGCCTGCAGATAGAGTCCTGTTCGGTAACAAAAAAGATAATTTCTGGGAAATGGGTGATACAGGTCCATGTGGTCCTTGCAGCGAGATTCATATTGATAACCGAAGTGTTGAAGAAAGAAAAAAGATAAGCGGCGCATCCCTTGTAAATAAAGGAGATCCCCATGTTATTGAAATCTGGAATCTTGTATTTATTCAATATAACAGAAAAGCTAGTGGAGAATTAGTCCAGTTGCCTCAGAAACACGTTGATACAGGAATGGGACTTGAGCGACTATGCATGATAATTCAGGGAAAACAAAGCAACTATGACACTGATCTGTTTACTTATATGATTGCCTCCATATCTCGTCTAAGTGGCAAAAGCTATAATGAATCAGAACAAATATCTGTAGCAATGAGAGTCATTGCCGATCATATCCGAGCCATAAGCTTTTCAATTGCTGACGGGCAATTGCCGTCAAACGTCAAGGCAGGATATGTTATCCGGCGCATCCTGCGAAGAGCTGTACGCTATGCTTATACATTTCTTGGTATGGATCAGCCATTCTTGTGTAAACTTGTTCCTACTCTTGTAAATAATCTTGGTAAAGCTTATCCTGAACTGATAAAACAACAATCCCTTATTGAGAAAGTCATCAAAGAGGAAGAAGAGGCTTTCCTCAGAACTTTGGACAAGGGTATTAAACTGATAGATACTTTAATAGAAAAAAATAAAACAACCAAAGTAATTCCTGGAAAAGAGGCATTTACTCTTTATGACACCTATGGTTTCCCCATTGACCTGAGTGAATTAATTGCAAAAGAACATGGTTACACAATCGACCTTAGTACTTTTGAAAAAGAACTCTCCAAACAAAAAGAGAGAAGTCGTAATGCTACCTCCACAGAAGAAAGTGACTGGATAGAACTTCGTCCTTTTAATGGGGTCGAATTTGTGGGGTACGACAAAGTTGAAGAGCAAATAAGCATAGTTAAATACCGTAAAATCAAGGCAAAAAATAAAGAATACTATCAACTTGTTTTTAACAAAACTCCCTTTTATGCCGAAAGCGGAGGGCAGGTTGGAGACACAGGTTATATTGAATCTGCTGATGGAATACAATACTCTATAACTAATACCGTTAAAGAAAACAATCTTATAGTACATATTGCGGACACACTTCCCACTAAGATCGACTTGCCATTTACAGCAAAAGTCGATCTTAAAAAACGACTTTCCACTGCAAACAACCATACTGCTACACATTTGTTGCACAAAGCACTGAGAGAGTTACTTGGGACTCATATTGAACAAAAGGGGTCACTCGTCAATTTCAATTATTTCAGATTTGACTTTTCTCACTATGAAAAGATCAGTGATGAAATGATCCGAAGAATAGAAAATCGCGTGAACGAACTTATAAGAGAGAACTCACCAAGAGAAGAGCTCAGAGAGGTACCTATTGAAGAGGCACGTAAAATAGGAGCCATGGCACTTTTTGGAGAGAAATATGGGGACAAGGTTAGGGTGATTCGTTTTGGCAATTCTATTGAACTGTGTGGTGGAACACATACTTTGGCAACAGGTAATATCGGGTATTTCAAAATTCTTTCGGAATCAGCTATTGCTGCAGGTGTAAGACGAATCGAAGCTGTTACAGGAGAATACGCAGAAAGAGTTGTCGAGGAATTTGAAGATACTTTAAAATCTATAAGGAGCATACTCAACAATAATCCAAGTCTTGTGACAGCTATTCAGAAACTTGTAAGCGAAAACGAGATGTTGCGTAAAACAATTGAAGAGGAATTAAAAGAGAAAATAAAAAGATTGAAAGAGTCACTAATCGAAAAAGCAAGAGAGATCAATGGAATGAAAATTGTAACCATGTCCGGTGCTTATCCTTCCGAGGTTGTTAAAAAAATTGCTTCGATGATACATAATGAAATGAACAATACCGTATTTATTGCCGGTTGTGAATCAGAAGGGAAAGCTACCCTGACTCTGATGTATACTGACGATCTGACAACCAAAGGATATAACGCAGCTAAAGACATACGGGAAGTGGCACCATTGATTAATGGAGGAGGAGGAGGACAGAATTTCCTTGCAAGCGCAGGTGGTAAAAATATTACAGGTCTTTCTGCTGCAATTGTTAAACTAACAGAGCTGGCTACACAACAGAGGTGAAAAAAATAGATCAATTTATTCTTAAGTCATTTTTAGGACCGTTTATTTTAACCTTCCTCATAGTCACTTTTGCCCTTTTGCTGCAGTTCCTCTGGTTGTACATCGATGAACTTGTAGGAAAGGGACTCGGGTTTGGTGTGATTGCAGAATTTCTTGGATGGGGAGCAGCTACCCTTATACCCCTTGCACTTCCTCTTGCAACCCTGTTTGCATCAATTATGACTATGGGAGGATTTGGAGAAAACAGTGAGCTTCTTGCAATGAAAGCAGCAGGAATCTCTCTTCAAAGGATCCTCGCTCCTCTTATTGTGCTCTCATTCATAATAAGTATCGGCGCTTTTTTTGCTGCAAACAACCTTATACCTGTTGCCTACAATAAAATATACGCACTAAGGGATGATATCGGAAAAACAAAGGAAGAGATACGAATTCCTACAGGTATGTTTTATGACGGTATAGACGGATATGTTATTCGAATCAATCAAAGAGACAAGAAAACCGGCAACATTTATGGAGTTATGGTGTACGACCATACTTCTCAAACAGGCAACAATCTCACTGTTGCAGATTCAGGTTCTATAAAGCTAACAGCTGACAAGGCAAACCTAATATTTACACTCTATAGTGGATATTCCTATCAAGAACCTTTTCACTTTAGAGGAGACACTTCTTATACAATGCAGAAAATTGGCTTCTACAAACAGGAACTTATTATTTCTCTCAAGGACTATGCTTTCAAAAGGTCTGATGCCAGCAGATTCAGTAAAGAAATCATGTCGCAAAATATCAAACAATTATCTTACTTGAAGGATTCTCTCGATTCTGCTTATACAATTATTAAGGGTAGACAACTTCAGGATCTTATTATGGCCGGAGGATTTTCTGTCCCCACACAACTTGATCTTTCGAAGACAAAAAAGTTTAAAGGGGAGTTTAATGCCGATTCATTGCTTAAATTTAAAAATCTCTATGATGAGCAGATAGTCCTTGAAGGAGCTCTCTCCGCCTCGTTAGAAGCAACTACTATTCTCGACAACTATCAGTTCGATGAATACAGATACTCACACCCTCTTAGAAAAGTGCAAGTTGAAAGATTTAGAAAATTCACTCTCTCATTTGCATGTTTTATATTTTTCTTTATTGGGGCACCGCTTGGAGCAATTATACGCAAAGGGGGTTTAGGCACTCCTGTTGTAATATCTATGTTTTTTTTCATAATATATTGGGTAATAGATATAAGTGGCAAAAAGCTTGCAAACGATGGGGTTATCTCTCCTGCAATTGGTACTTTTATCTCCACCTTTGTATTACTCCCAATGGGAGCTTATCTAACCTGGAAATCGACACAGGACTCCTCTCTGTTCAACGCAGAGATATACAAAAACCTCTTTAAAAGGATCATAAGACTTAACTTCAAAAAAGAGAACTATGGAGAAACGTGATGTCAGAATTATATTCATGGGAACTCCAACTTTTGCAGTTACCCAACTCAACGCTCTACTTGAAGAAAATTATAATGTAGTGGCAGTAGTCACAGCCCCCGATAAACCGGCCGGTAGGGGCATGCAACTTGTTTCAAGTGAAGTTAAGAAATTTGCAATTAGCAGGTCTATCCCTGTACTTCAGCCAACATCACTGAAGAATGAGTCTTTTCTTGCAGAACTCTCTTCATATAAAGCAGATCTATTTGTCGTTGTTGCCTTCAGAATGTTGCCTAAAGAAGTATGGGCAATGCCAAGATTAGGAACATTCAATCTTCATGCATCATTACTTCCAGATTATAGGGGAGCTGCTCCTATTAACCATGTTATCATCAACGGCGAGACTGTTACCGGTGTTACAACATTCATGCTTGATGAAAAAATTGATAATGGAGCTATTTTGCATCGTCAGGAATGTCCCATCTCACCTGAGGACAATTTTGGCACTCTACACGACAAATTGATGCATATTGGCAAAGAGTTGATAATCAAGAGCATTGAAGAGATAATAAGTGGTTCAATAAAACCAGTCCCTCAATCATTGATTGTCAAAGATATCGCAACTCTTCATACTGCTCCCAAGATTACAAAAGAAATGTGCAAAATAGACTGGAATATGGCACCTGAGAAAATTCACAATCTTGTGAGAGGACTCAGCCCTTATCCCGGTGCCTATTCTACGCTTTCGGGCAAAGGCAAAGAGATACCTGTCAAAATTTTCAAAACAGAGTTTGTAAATGAGAATCACAGATTGTCTATGGGGACAATTCTCACTGATAAAAAAGAAGAGTTTAAAGTTGCCTGCAAAGAAGGATCCATTAAAATAATTGAACTACAAATTGCAGGAAAAAGGAAAATGTCTGTAAAGGACTTTTTAGCTGGTTTTAGAGACCTGAATCTATATACGTTTATCCAATGAAAACTTTTGTAATTCTGGCCGATGGTGAATTCCCAAAACGTCAACAGTTGTTGGAGATACTTGTGAGTTCCTCCGGAATTGTATGCTGCGATGGAGCGGCTGCTGCACTCGTTGAAAAAGGTTATACTCCAATTGCAATTGTAGGAGACATGGACAGCCTTGATAAAAATTTTCAGGAAAAATATAGAGAAATAATATATCATAATCCGGATCAGGAGACCAATGATCTTACAAAAGCATTTAAATATACACTCTCACTTTCTCCTGACCAAATATTTATCCTTGGTGCCACAGGTCTAAGGGAAGATCATACTATTGGTAATGTCTCCTTACTTGCACTTTACAGTGATATTACAGATATTCCTGTAAGAATTTTAACTGACTATGGAATTTTCTCATGTGTTGATGGTGACACTGTTATTAAAACAAGTATTGGCACACAAATTTCAATCTTCGCCCTTGACAAAGAGACAAGAATAGTTTCAGAAGGTTTGAAATATCCTTTGAAAGATGTTATATTCGACAGTTGGTGGAAAGGCACACTCAACGAAGCTACTTTAGACAGTGTCAAGCTGAAAATTGATAAGGGAAAAGTTATAGTTTTTCAAGCATATTAAGATTTTAACCAATAAACTCATTACTATGAAATTTGGACTTATAAAAAAGGTAACAACAGTAACAATTCTGTCCGGCCTCTTGATCACATTTAATCCAGCAGAGGCCATATCACAGACTGTAGATGAGTACATTAAGGAAGATGTACACAGGCATGATGAGGTAATTAAGAAAATTGATGACGTTTTATGGTATCAAAAGGTCGGAGACATTGCTTACGTAGACAAGGTAAGACTTACAGGCCCTCCAAGATGGAAACCGAGAACGGAAGGAGACAGATTTGCAGGCAATCCTTTACAATTTTATGCCTATACTTTCATCCCTAAGAATGTGAAAAAAAATCACAAATACCCACTCATAGTCCTTCCTCATAGCGGAATTCATGCAGACTTTTCTACTTATTATGCACATATCGTGAGGGAACTTATCAGCCAGGGTTACATAGTCGTAGCTGCGGAATACAGAGGAAGTACCGGTTATGGAAAAGGTGTATATGAAAACATCGATTATGGTGGATTGGAAAATGAAGACGTACTTGCAAGCAGAGACTACATGACAACAAACTACAACATTGTGGACAGCAACAGAGTGGCAATTATCGGCTGGAGTCACGGAGGCATGATATCTCTTTTCAATATTCTTAAATATCCGGAGAAATATGTTTGCGCTTTTGCCGGGGTACCTGTAAGCGACCTTAACAGCAGACTGACCTCCCATGGAAAAAGTTATGAAGATTATTTCACTCCAAAATATCATATAGGGAAAAGTCTAAAGGAGGATCCTGAGGAATATAAACGTCGTTCACCATCATCCTATGCTGCTTTGCTTCAAAGACCTTTGCTGATACATACCAACACTATTGACAACGATGTTTATGTTGAAGAAGTTATGTGCATGATCGATTCGCTAAAGGCACATGGCAAAAAGTTTGAATACAAGGTTTTCAATGCTGCTGCCGGAGGTCACGGATTTGACAGGATTGACACTAAAGAGGCAACTGATATACGCTTTACAATTTACAAATTTCTCGAACGATATCTTAATCCTCCAAAACCTTTTAAATCTCCCGAGGAGATGAGGAAGGCTGCATATTACTTTTAAATTTAAAAAAGAGAGGCTGACTAAATTTAGTCAGCCTCTCTTTCATAAATCTCCCATTGGAGGCAAAAATACTTAGACAAGTTTGTTGAGGTCTGCTCCTGCTTTAAACCTTACAACGTTCTTAGCAGGGATCTTAATTGTCTTGCCTGTTCGAGGATTTCTGCCATTTCTGGCACTTCTTTTAGCTACTGAAAATGAACCAAAACCAACAAGTGTCAGTCTGTCACCGTTTTTCATGGCCTCCCCGGCTGTTTCTACAAATGCGTCCAATGCTTTTCTAGCGTCAACTTTAGTAATGTTGGCTTTGCTAGCGATAGCTGAAATCAATTCTGCCTTATTCATAATTAAGTTTTTAGGTTGTTGAATCTCTTGCAATTGATGCAAAATTAAATTTTTAATTAATAAAAAACAATATTATTTGTCAGATAGTTACATTTTTTCTTTGAATTGTTTGTCAATAATTTCCTCTAATTGCAACATTTCTACTTCAAATTTCTTAAAAGCCTTACTTTCAGAAAAAAAAGGATGGTGTTTTTTCATGTCATTAAGCCTTTCCACCATATCAAGCAGATAGAAATCCTCCTTGTTTATGAGGGAATCTCTGAAAATTTCCCAAATATATTTTAAGGAGCTCTGTGAAGGATGGATTAAATCTTCTGCATAATATCGATAATCTCTCAACTCATCCATATAAATTTCATAAGCTGGAAAATATATGACATTTTGAAACAACTTTTTCAGCTCCTCAACAGCAAGGAGCAATGTTGCCTTGCTTATCTGGCTGTCATGAGCACCATCTTTTAAATATCTCACGGGACTTACGGTAAAAAGCCACGTTTTATCGAGATTAGCCTCAATATAAGGAGCTAAAATTTTTATAATATCATCTATCTTCAGTTGCCCAATTTCAAACTCGGATTGTGGAAGCTTATGACAGTTACTCACAATAATGTTTTTCTTTTTGAGAGTATATACTCTTCTTGTTCCCAACGTGACTAGCACCCATGAAGATGTTATAAAGTGCATCGAATCATATTTCAAAGAAGTATTTATTTTGTTGATAAGTGCCTCTTTTGTATATTCTGCATGCAATGAATCATGATAAAAACTCCTCCACAAATCTCCATCTGTAAAAATATCTTCTTCTGAAAAAACGTTCCCTGAAGAAAGTCTTTCTATGGCCGAAGCTATTGACGCAGGATTGTAAAGTACTCCAAAGGGATTAACAAGAATATCGAAGCGTGAATCCTTAAGTTTTGCCCCTATTTCGTTAGCAAAACATGATCCCAATGAAATAATCTTGTCTTTATATGAAATTCGGTCATTAAAATCTTCGACATTAACTTTTGTAAAAAATTTCATACGATATATTCATGGTTCTAAGTTATCTTTAATTTTTGACAAACTAGCCCTTTTTAACGGTGAATTTTTAAATAACTCAGCAAAATATTCTTCTGAAAGAGCCAACCATTCCTCCTTTGAAAATTCAACTATTTTTTTGCCTGTTTTCTCAGAAAAAAGTGGAGCAAATTCACCCCATTCTGAATATTTCGCCCTATTTACCCATGGACATACATCCATGCAAATGTCACAACCAAAAATATATCCTTTTCTGTCAATACGATATTCCTCATCACAAAACTTTTTTTTACTTTCAATCGTCTGATATGAGATACATTTTCTAGAATCGACAACAAATGGTTCAACAATTGCTCCAGAAGGACAAGCATCCAGACATCGACGACAAGTACCGCAACCTTCCTTAATATTTAAAGAAAGAGAATAATCCATCTCAATATCAACAAGAATAATACCGATTAAATTATGCAAGCCGTGCTCCCTGCTTATAAGAAAGCCATTTTTGCCAATAAAACCAAGACCGGCCTCTTTTGCCCATAAACGCTCAAGAATCGGCGCAGAATCCGTAAAAACTCTTGCTTTCAATTCTGGAACTATATTTCTTATTCTCCTTACTATCTCATATAATTTATTCTTTATAACTATATGGTAGTCTAAGCCCCAAGCATAGGTTGCAATTTTTGGCAATCCCTCAGGCTGACTCTCTCTCTGCCTGTAAGGAGCAAGAAAAACCATTAAAGTTTTTACTCCAGGTAATAAAAGTGAAGGATCAATCCTCGCTTCAATATTTCTTTCCAAATAGCCCATTTCAGCATTATAACCCCTGGCAATATACTCCTTAAGTGGCGTTAATGTTTCAGTCATCTTCCTGGCTCTGACAAATCCACATGCCACAAAACCAAGCTCCTCCGCCCATGTTTTAACTAGACTATTCATTAAGTCAGATTATTAAATTAATATGTTAAAAAGTGTAATCAAAAAGCCAAATTTGGTATAAATTTCATACATTTGCCAGCGTTTCACTTACAGCATTTATTAAATCAAAAAAATATAAAACACGAATACAAAGGTATGAAAATCTTAGTTGTTGGAGCAGCCGGACAAATAGGCACGGAACTGGTTCCTCACCTTCAAAAATTATATGGTGAAGACAATGTAATTGCAGCAGATATTAGAACAGATGTCGTTAAGAAACTGTCAAACACCTCAAGAGCATTAGTTCTCGATGCTACAGATCCTTCTAATTACGCTGAAGTTGTTAGGCAACACAAAGTTGAAAGAATCTACAATCTTGTTGCTCTTTTATCCGCTACAGGAGAAAAAAATCCACAGCTTGCATGGAGAATTAACATGGGGGCACTCATAAATTCACTTGAAATTGCCAGAGAATTTAACTGTGCACTTTTTACTCCAAGTTCAATAGGAGCTTTTGGTAAATCCACTCCTCATGTCAAAACACCACAAGACACAATTATGAGACCAAATACAATGTATGGCATATGCAAAGTATCAGGCGAACTTCTTAGTGACTATTATTTTGAAAGATTTGGAGTTGATACAAGAAGTGTCCGATTCCCTGGCATAATTTCAAGTGGAACCCTTCCAGGAGGAGGAACTACAGACTACGCAGTCGAGGTCTTCTATGAAATTATTAAAAACAGAAGTTATACTTGCCCTATCCCTGCAAATTCCTTTATGGACATGCTCTATATGCCCGATGCACTTAAAGCCTGCACAGACCTGATGGATGCTGATCCATCCAAACTTGTTCACAGAAATAGTTTCAATATTACAGCCATGAGTTTTTCTCCTGAAATTCTCTTTGCTGAGATAAAAAAACATTTACCTGAAGCTCAATTTAACTATCAGGTAGATCCTGTCAAAGCTGCAATTGCAGATTCGTGGCCTGATTCCCTTGACGACACTTGTGCAAGAGAGGAGTGGGGTTGGGAACCTGAATGGTACTTGGAAAATATGGTAACTGATATGCTCAGGGCAATTAAAGATAAATTTAACAGCCAATCAATATAATAATACCAGAAAGCTTAATTACAGAAAAAATAATTTTGGACATACATTATTGATAAAAAATTATTTTGGTGCAATTCTATAAAGATAATAAGCCACAACTCCAAATACAATATTAGGCACCCAAAGGGCAAGCCAAGGCGGCATAATCCCGGAATGCACAAACATCTGACTAAATCTCAAGAAAAGAATATATATAAAACTTAGTGCAATACCAATGCCGAGATTCATACCTATACCTCCTCTGGTTTTCTTCGAAGATAAAGAAACACCCATGATGGTAAGGATAAAAGCCGAGAATGGCACAGCAAATCGGGTATGTTTTTCAATTTGAGCAATTGCAACTCTTTTATCTCCTCTCATCTTCTGTGTTTTTATATATTTGTTGAGCTGAATTATATTGAAAGATTCCACAATATTGGTTCTCTGATTCAAGTCTGTAACCTTGAGACTTATTACAGTATCTATTTGATCACCGGATACAATTTTATCTCTGTTATCCAGACTAGTTCTGATATAATAATTACGAAGTGTCCAACATTGTTTGGTGGAATCCCATTGAGCACTTTCTGCACTTAATCTCGACTTGATTGAACGCCCCTCAATAGTTTCCAAAGTAAAATTTGAAGCTCGGTTGTCGGCAGTATTGAATGACTGAATGTAAACATATGTACCTGGTGAAAGCTGAAGATGAATATTATTTCCCGCAACATATGGTTTGTCCTTAATATATTTATTTTCAAACTCAAGTCTCACCCTATTTGCGGGAGGTATAATAAAGAGATTCATCACAAGGCTTAGAAGCGCAATGAAAAAAGCTGAAATCATGTATGGATAAAGCATCCTGTTAAAACTGACTCCTCCGGCAAGAATAGCAACAATTTCACTGTTAGCTGCCATCTTAGAGGTAAAAAATATAACAGAGATGAAGACGAGTAAAGGACTGAAGAGATTTATGTAATAAGGCACCATATTACCATAATAGTTAAAAACAATCTCCTTAAGAGGAGCCTCTTTTTCCACCATCTCATCAATCTTCTCGCTAATGTCAAAAATGATAATTATGGCAATGATTATGGCAAGAATAAAAAGATATGTGCCAATAAACTTTTTTATTATGTACCAGTCAAGCTTGGCAATATGATAATTAGTTTTCATCAGAGCCGGTTCTCAAGTTTCTTGATTGTGACCTCCTTCCACATTTTAAAATCCCCTTTTTTTATATGTAGACGAGCATCATTTATCAAATTTAAATAAAAGGCAAGATTATGTTCGCTTGCTATTTGTGCCCCCAGAATCTCAGAAGACACAAAAAGATGCCTCAAATATGCCTTGGAATACGTTTTGTCAACAAAAGACGTTCCATTCTCGTCTAATAGAGAGAAATCGTCAGCCCATTTCCTGTTTCTTATATTGATTACTCCTTCTGATGTAAAGAGCATTCCATTTCTTGCATTTCTGGTAGGCATGACGCAATCAAACATATCAACACCTCTCGAAATCCCTTCCAAAATATTGGCCGGGGTACCAACACCCATAAGATATCTAGGTTTATCCCTTGGCAAAATCGGGTCCAAAAGCTCAAGAATTTGATACATAATCTCTGTCGGTTCACCTACAGACAATCCTCCTATTGCATATCCCTCTCTTTCCAAAGATACTGCATGCTCAGCTGCCTCAACCCTCAGATCAGGATATACACATCCTTGAATTATCGGGAAGAAAGCCTGACTGTAATTGTAAAGAGGTTCCGTAGCATCGAAATGTCCTGCCCCTCTCTCCAGCCACTGTTTGGTAAGTTTCAATGATTCTTTTGCATAATGATGGTCTGAACTTCCTGGAGGACACTCATCCAGAGCCATAATTATGTCAGCCCCTATCAATCGTTGAATATCAACTACATTCTCAGGTGTAAAAAAATGCTTTGATCCATCAATATGAGACCTGAATATACAACCTTCATTAGTTAGCTTTCTGTTTTCTGCCAGAGAAAAAACCTGATAACCACCACTATCGGTTAAAACAGGTTTATTCCACGAGATAAACTTGTGAATCCCACCGGCTCTGTTAATAATATCTGTACCAGGACGAAGATACAGGTGATAAGTATTCCCAAGTATTATCTGAGCACCTATGTCGTCAATAAGATCTCTGTGGAAAACTGCCTTAACACTTCCGACTGTACCAACAGGCATAAAAATAGGAGTCTCTATTACGCCATGATCTGTATAAAGCAAACCACACGATGCAGAAGTCTCGGTATCCCTGACTGTTCTTTCGTATCTCATCACTCTGCTACAGGCTGGGGATTATGCTTGTATTTAAAGAAAATGGCAAATAGAATGCCTATAACAAGAGCATAAGTTGCAAATACAAACCAGATAGTACTCCAGTCACGTATTCCACCAGGAGATGTAAACTTGTCAACTACCCAACCTGAGGTTAAACCTCCAACTGTGGCTCCAATCCCATTTGTCATAACCATAAAAAGACCTTGAGCACTGGCGCGTATTTCAGGTTTGGTCTCCTGTTCTATGAAAAGTGAACCGGAAATATTGAAAAAGTCAAATGCTATTCCGTAAACAATCATTGATAAAATAAGGAACACAAAACCTTCAGAAGGATTGCCGATCCCAAAAAGGCCAAATCTCAGGACCCATGCAAACATACTCATTAAAACGACTATCTTGATACCAAAACGTTTTAGAAAAAAAGGAATTGCAAGAATGAAAAGAGTTTCAGACATCTGAGATATTGACATCAAAATCCCCGGATGCTTCACTGCAAATGAATCAACGAATTGAGGGTCCTTGGCAAAATCCTGTAAGAATGGCGATCCAAATGTATTGGTTATCTGAAGTGCTGCTCCAAGTAACATGGCAAATAGAAAAAACACTGCTGTTTTTTGCTGCTTAAAAAGCACGAGTGCATCAAGCCCGAGAGCAGAAGCAAGAGACCTCTTGCCCTCTTTCTTTACAGGAGGACAAGGAGGTATTGTAAAAGCATACAAACCAAGCACAAGTGATGATATTGAACCAATGTACAACTGCACAGGGCTTAAAGTCCAACCACCCAGATCAACAATCCACATGGCAATAATAAATCCTACAGTTCCCCATACTCTGATTGGGGGAAACTCTTTAACCACATCCATGCCCCTTTTGACCATCACATTATAGGACACGGAATTATTAAGAGCTATTGTAGGCATAAATACCAAACTATTCAAAAGCATTATCCAGTACATTTTATCCGGATCTGTAACTGAAGAAGCAAGGTATAGACATACTGCCCCTAAAATGTGACATATTCCTAGAAGTTTCTCTGCATTCATCCAGCGATCTGCCACTATCCCAAGCAAAGCAGGCATAAAAAGTGACGAGATTCCCATCGTTGCATAAATGGCTCCTACTGTCCCTCCTGTAAAACCTAATTTTTGTATCAAGTATCCCCCAAAGGAGATAAGCCATGTTCCCCATATGAAGAACTGCAAAAAGTTCATCACTGTAAGACGAAATTTTATACTCATATATGCTGTTGATTTGTGTTTGATTGACTGCAAATATAAGAATATTCAGCAAGTAAAGATTTATAAAGAAAGTCTGCAGTACCTATTTTGTATCCTTGAGAATGGAATATTACCTCTCCCTTATTATTTACAATAAATATTAAAGGAAAATTATCTCTAAAATAGAGCCCCGAAGCAGAAAGAATTTTATTAATCATGTCCTCGACACCTTTAGTAACAAAAATACTGTTCTTAGGTATGCCAATGTATGCATTACGATTAAAACTATCAGACATTTTGCTTTCAGGAATTGCAAAGACAAATTTACCATTCCACTTTTCAAAACCTTTTTTGAATTTTGGCAATTCATTCAAGAGATGTTTTGTAGGCTCCTTGTCAGGGTCAATAAAACAAAATATGGCTCCACAATTTTTATACAAATCATCCTTAATCTCTTCGCCCTTAAGAGTGCAGTAAACGATTCTTTTTACTTCCAACTCTCTTATTTTAAGATTTTTGGTAACAGTTTCTCCTCCAACCACATTAAAATAATCACAGTGAACAAGGACTTTCCCATCAGTATATCGATTTCCGGAACATAATCTATAGTATCCCTCTTCCAATTCCATGGTGATCGGGAATGAAGCAACTCGGCTGTCATTTTCAAAATCAAGAGATATAAATTCTCCATCAATCATGCGAGCAATAGTATAAGAACTCCAATATTGAGGAAATTGATTGCTGCTTGCATCATATGATAAAACCAGAATGCCTGTTTTATGCTGTTTCTCAGAAGAATCCAATTTTACTACAGTCCAGTTTGTCCCTCTGTACTGCTCTATAGAGCCAGAAGCTTTGTCTATTCTGGTTGGTATACCAAAAGTTCTGCAAAGTGCAACATAACAAATATCCCTCGAGACTCTATCCGACAAATATGTTCTTAAAACACCTGCAGGGGATATTGGACATCTGGAATAATTTAAGTCATCTTTTATTGCTATATTTTTCAATATCCACTCTTTTATATCTTCCCCATCAGGTTTATTGCCAAAAATCTGCATAAACATCGATAACAGTGTCGGCCTCCATGCCCTTATTTTCTCCAACGATATATGGGGAGATAGGATTCCTTCAATATAAACGTTCTCATCAAATCCCATCGACTCACTGTATGAAGGAGTATTGTCAAGGTGACTTTGAAGTATTTCCAACGGCGTATCACGCAAATCCTTGTCACTGAGAGAAGAAAGAATTTGAAGTGTCCTTACGTCTGAACTGTTTTTTTTAATAAAAGATGATATATCACGCCAATTACCCTCACTTTTTAATATCAGTGATATCACCTTTGCCGTGTCCAGCCCATGTTTTATCGCCAAAGCTCTTGCCGCGTCCCTCCCCATAAACGTTGTAAGATACCTGTTTCTAATAGAATCTTCTTGCTTAAGCCTTATGGCGTTTTTCTTTTCCAACAGTGTATCTGAAGAAATTTGATCTATCTTTTCAGGAGGAGGCACAATCTCCATATCCTCTGCATATTCTACTCCTGCTTTTCTGTTCAGACAAATAGTAACACTGTCAGAAGTAGCAAGTGATACTTTTTTATATCCATATAGACCATCTTTACTCGACCAGACAATAAGATCACCAAGTCCTGAAATAACATAAGAGTTTCCATTATTGTCTGTAGGTTTTTCATATATTGGATAAAATTCCGAATAGTTATAAAGAAGATATTTCACATTGGCATCAGAGACACTTTTGCCATCACTGTCAAGTACTTCAACATTCAATCTTTTTGTATCAGTATAATTCTCAAGAATATTGATTTTTGTACTGGCAAATACATTTGTGTGAACCATCATCGCTCTCTTAACAGGTGCAGAGAACCAGGCCTTATTCAATTCACATTCAGGTTCACAAGCTCCCATATAATACCACTTACCGTCGCACCACACCTCTACCCAGGCGTGATTGTCGTCTGTGTGTGCCCATCTTGGCGTGTAGCATTGTCTGGCAGGGATACCAACAGCCCTCAGGGCAGTTACTGTAAATGTGGACTCCTCTCCGCATCGTCCGTAACCTGAAAGCACTGTGGCAAGAGGTGAAGATGTCCTGCTGTCAGATGGCCTGTAGGCCACCTTTTCATGACACCAGTGGTTGACCTCAAGAGCTGCTTCATACATTGAAAGATTTTTAATCCTGCCCTTGAGTTCTTTTAAAAAAACAACTCTGGCAGAGTCGAGATCCTCATTATTGACTCTCGGAGGAAGCACAAAATGGCGGAAAAGATCCTCGGGAACCTTATCTCCCCATCTGAAGAAATCTCGTGCCTCGAATGATGAACGTACCATCTTCAGAAAAAAATCTCCGCTGTAATCTGCAATATCGTTGATTGGCATATAGGCATAGAGGAATTTAAGAGCATCTCTCTCCTTTTTCTTCAGATCAGGCTTATCAGTAATTGAGAATAGTTCGGCTTCTTGCTGTCCGAACATTTTTTTCCTATTCTCAAATTGATTCTCCACCTCTTCTCTTTGAGCCTTATTTGAGATAAAGCCGGAGTTGCCGCAACCCGTCAGGGTAAGAGCCACTATCACCTGAAGAGCATATTTAGAGATTTTCATATTGTTAGATTATTGACAATTGATACAATTTCCCTTACAAGCTCCGGGGAGGTCTCAAAACGAGCATCATCTCCGTTATCACTGACAGGGGATTTAGCCGAAAAATGGACCTCTCTTACTTTTGTATAATCGAGAATCTGGCGCACATTACAAGGATTAATACCACCACCGGCAAGAATCTTTATTCTCTCTCCAGCTTTAGCGACAATCTGTTTTAAAAGTTCCCTGCCCTGATATGAGTCCGAAGCCTGGCCGGAGGTCAGTATACGGCTGCATCCGCACTCAATTATATCTTCCAAAGCTCTCTCCCAATCTGCACATACATCAAAAGCCCTATGAAAGGTTACATCCATGGCTCCGGCTTTTTTTACAGCCTCCTTTAGCCTTGCTTTGTCTACCTCACCATCCTTGTCTAAAAAGCCTACAACCACACCTTTTATCCCTAAATTTCTGCAATAATCGATATCCTCCATCACTATCTGAGTCTCATTGTCATTGTAGATAAAATCCCCCTCTCTGGGGCGGATCAGGACAAACACGGGGATTGAGAGATTATTGTGGCAGTAGGATATCAACGCGTGTGACGGAGTCAAACCATCCAGTGGAAGTGCCTGACACAGCTCAATTCTGTCAGCTCCGCCTGTTGTAGCTGCCAGAACAGAATTAATTGAAGAAGCACAAACTTCTTTAATGATATGATTCATATTAAAAATTTGCCAATAACTTGTTTTATAATAAGAAAGACAAAAAAGCCGACCTTATTGTATTAGTCGGCTTTTCAAAAAATTTATATTGTTATTATTCTGCTTTCTCTTCAATATCAGATATATCTTGTGATCCTGCATCGATTTTAATGTCGGCCTTTGCCACCTCTTTTGTCTCAACGTTTGTTTCAGCCTTTGCTGCTTTGGTCTTAGGACTCTTCTTTGTGTCAGCTCCTGATTTAACATCAGCTGCTACAACATCATCTGAACCTTTCTTTGCACGGCTACGGCGTGTAGTTGCCTTTTTGGTCTCTGCCTTTGCAGCTGCAACAGCTGTCTCATTAAAATCAACAAGCTCTATTATGGCCATGTCAGCTGCATCGCCAACTCTGAAACCGGTTTTTAATATTCTTGTGTATCCACCCGGACGATCGGCAATTTTTGGTGCAACAACACGAAAAAGCTCTGTTACAGCTTCTTTTTGCTTCAAATAAGCAAAAACTGTACGCCGGGAATGAGTCGAATCATCTTTTGATTTTGTAATTAAAGGCTCCACATATTCTCTCAGTGCCTTTGCCTTAGGTAATGTTGTCTCAATCCTCTTGTGAATTATAAGAGATGATGCCATATTGGCAAGCATTGCCTTCCGGTGCCCGCTCTTACGACCCAAATGGTTAATTGTCTTATTGTGCCTCATGTTTTAAAACTTTCTTTTCAATATTATACTTTGTTACATCCATGCCAAAACTAAGTCTGTAGCGCTCAATAAGCTGATCAATCTCTGAAAGCGATTTCTTGCCAAAGTTTCTAAACTTCATTAGTTCTGACCTCTGAAGAGATACCAGCTCTGCAAGAGTTTCAATATCGGCTGCCTTAAGACAATTCAAAGCTCTAACAGAAAGCTCCATGTCGGCAAGTTTTGTCAAAAGAAGATGACGCATTCTGAGAGACTCTTCATCGAGCTCATTGCTTGTGACCTCTACAGGAGTTTCAAGTGTTATCTTTTCGTCTGAAAACAGCATGAAGTGGTGAATGAGGATTTTTGCAGCCTCCTTCAAGGCTTCTTTCGGATGAATTGAACCGTCAGTTGTTATCTCTATATTGAGCTTTTCATAGTCAGTTTTCTGCTCTACACGCCAGTTATCAACTGAATACTTGACATTCTTTATTGGAGTGAAAATAGAATCAATCGGGATAAGCCCGAAAGGGGCATCATCAACCTTGTTTTCCTCAGCAGGAACATAACCTCTTCCCTTGCCTATCCTCAGCTCAATATTAAGTACTACAGATGGTTCCATGGAACATATATGCCAATCTGGATTCAAAACTTTGAAAAAAGATAATTTTTTTGAAATATCTTCAGCAATAAAGTTCTCTTTGCCACTTACTGTAATATTTACAATCTCTGAGTCCTCTCCATCTACCATTCGTTTAAAACGAATTTGCTTTAAATTCAGTATTATATCTACAACGGTTTCAATTACTCCGGGAATTGTGGCAAATTCATGATCAACTCCATGAATCTTGACCGAAGTGATTGCATACCCTTCCAAAGATGAGAGAAGAATTCGGCGTAGTGCGTTCCCTATTGTGATACCATAACCAGGTTCCAGCGGACGAAACTCAAAACGACCAAACGTCTCAGTTGCATCAAGCATTATCACCTTATCGGGTTTTTGAAATGCTAATATTGCCATTTTATTTATTATTTAGAGTATAACTCAACTATCAGTTGTTCATTAATTACTTCAGGCACTTCTGTTCTCTCAGGCATACTTATAAGCTTACCTGCAAGAGATGCGCCATCCCACTCTATCCAGGCAAACCTGCTTGCACCACGGGAAATGTTATTCTGAATAACTTCCAGACTTTTAGATCTCTCTCTTACCCCAACAATCTGCCCAGGCTTAACAAGTGTAGAAGGAATATTGCAAACTTCCCCATCAAGCACAATGTGACAATGTGTAACCAGCTGTCTGGCAGCTGCCCTGGAAGGAGCAATACCCATTCTGTAAACCAAATTGTCAAGACGGGTCTCAAGAAGTAAAATCAAATTCTCGCCTTTTCTTCCTTTCATTCTTGAAGCCTTTTCGTACAAATTGCGAAATTGTCTCTCAAGAATACCGTATGTATATTTAACTTTCTGCTTTTCCCTTAACTGTATCCCATATTCTGAAGACTTCTTGCGCTTTTTTGCAAGACCATGTTGTCCGGGAGGGTAATTTTTCTTTTCAAAGCTTTTATCCGGACCAAATATAGGTTCTCCAAATTTTCGGGCAATTTTTGTTGACGGCCCTGTATATCTTGCCATATTAGATAATTTTAAATTAATTATTAAAGGTTAAACTCTACGGCGCCCTTTTGGACGACATCCATTATGCGGAAGCGGAGTCACATCAATTATTTCAGTTACTTCAATCCCTGCACTGTGTACAGTACGTATCGCAGATTCACGTCCTGCTCCCGGACCTTTCACATAAGCCTTCACCTTACGAAGACCCAAATCATATGCAACTTTTGCACAATCGGCAGCTGCTGTCTGAGCTGCGTAAGGAGTATTCTTTTTAGAACCTCTGAAACCCATCTTACCTGCAGATGACCAACTGATTACTTGACCTGTAGAGTTAGTTAAAGTAATTATCACATTATTGAAAGTAGATGAAACATGGAGTTGCCCATAAGCATCCACCTTTACAACTCTTTTTTTGTTTGTTGTTCCTGTTTTCTTTGCCATGACCTAACTTCTATTTAGTTGCTTTCTTCTTGTTAGCTACTGTTTTCTTCTTACCCTTGCGTGTTCGGGCATTGTTTTTGGTTGACTGTCCTCTTACAGGCAAACCTAAACGATGACGGATACCTCTATAACATCCTATATCCATCAACCTCTTAATGTTCATTTGAACTACTGAGCGCAACTCTCCCTCGATTTTGTAATCCGATGCAATCATGGATCTGATTGCAGCAATTTGCTCATCTGTCCAGTCCTTTACTTTTGTATCAAAATCAATCCCCAGTGAAGAGAGAATTTTGCGTGCAGAACTGCGACCGATACCGTAGATATAGGTAAGACCTATCTCTCCGCGTTTATTGTTTGGTAAATCTACTCCGGCTATACGTGCCATATCTGTTTTTTCTCTTTATTGTTTTACAAATTAATAAATTACCCTTGACGCATTTTGAACCTTGGGTTTTTCTTGCAAATAACATACAAACGACCTTTGCGTTTTACAATTTTGCAATCCTCACTGCGTTTCTTTATGGATGTTTTAACTTTCATTTTTTTATTTTTTATTTGTATCTGAAAGAAATTCTTCCTTTGGTTAAATCATATGGGGACATTTCTACCTTGACTCTGTCACCGGGAAGGATACGAATATAATGCATTCTCATCTTGCCGGATATATGGGCAATAATAATATGTCCATTATCCAACTCTACACGAAACATTGCATTTGAAAGGGCCTCAATAATTGTTCCCTCTTTTTCTATTGCCGGTTGTTTTGCCATTAAAGTTTTTAACCCCCTGTTGTTAATTTTTCTCTTCTATAAATTTAAATGTAGATAGAATATCAGGTTTTCCGCTCCTTACTGCCACCATCAATTCGAAGTGTGCAGAATTCTTTTTGTCAAGTGTACTGACAGTCCATCCATTATCATGCATTATAATGCTTTTGGTACCTGCATTGATCATCGGTTCAATACAAATAACCATTCCTTCTATAAGTTTCTTACCATCTCCTACTCTTCCGTAATTCGGAACTTCAGGAGCTTCGTGAAGCCTTTTTCCAATTCCGTGCCCAACCATTTCCCTGACAGCTGAAAATCCAAAACTTTCCACATAAGACTGGATCGCAAATGAAATATCACCTATTCTATTGCCGGCAACTGCCTTGCTTGCTCCTCTATAAAGCGACTCTTTTGTTACCTCAAGAAGCTTGGAAGTCTCAGGCAAAACATCACCAACAGGAAATGTGTATGCGGAATCACCAAAGTACCCTTTCATCACAGTACCACAATCAACTGAAACAATATCACCTTCCTTGAGACGATAGTCTGAAGCAAAACCATGTACAACTTCGTCATTGACTGAAATACAAAGACAATAAGGGAACCCGTTATAACCCAGGAAAGCTGGTATTGCACCATGATCTCTGATAAAGGTATCGGCAATATTGTTAAGCTCCATGGTTGTTATACCTGGAACTATATGTTTGCCAACCTCAGCCAAAGTTTTGGATACCAGTAGAGCATTCTCTCTAAGTAGCTCTATCTCTTCCTCGGTTTTAAGTTTAACCATATCTACAAAGAACTTTTATTACATCCCCGAACGCCCTTTCAGACGGCCTGTTTTCATAAGACCATCGTAGTGACGCATAAGTAGATGACTTTCTATTTGTTGCAAGGTATCAAGAATTACACCTACAAGGATGAGCAATGTTGTGCCCCCAAAGAATGATGCAAATTGGTTACTGATACCCAGCATTTTTGCAAATGCAGGCAAAATAGCTACTATGGCAAGGAAAAACGAGCCTGGCAGCGTAATGCGGGACATTATTGAATCAAGATACTCTGCGGTTTTCTTTCCAGGTTTGATACCAGGAATAAAACCGCCATTTTTTTTCATATCTTCAGCCATATTTGTAGGATTTACCGTTACTGCAGTATAGAAGTAGGTAAATGCTATAACCATGAGGCCATACAGCAAGTTATACCAGAAGCCTGTTGAATTTGACAGTGTTGCTGCCAAACCTCGAGTGGCATTAAAACCTGACAGAAGCAAGGGGAACATCATAATTGCCTGTGCAAAGATAATCGGCATAACGCCGGCCGCGTTTACCTTCAAAGGTATGTATTGACGTACGCCCCCATATTGCTTATTACCAATTATCCTTTTTGCATACTGTACTGGAATCTTGCGTGTCCCCTGAACAAGAGCAATAGTGGCAACAAATACAAAAAACAAAACCACCAATTCAACAATCAACATCAAAATTCCACCGCCTGCGCTTTGACTAAGTCTTGCACCTGCTTCAGACACGAGAGCAAATGGTAAGCGTGCTACAATACCCACCATAATGATTAGTGAAATGCCATTACCTAAGCCGCGATCGGTAATTCGTTCTCCCAGCCACATTATGAACATTGTTCCGCCTATCAGGACAATTGTTGCAAATATATTATATGAAAATCCGTGAAAAAGAAAAGCTGACTCAGGCAACTGTGCGTGAAGATTGGCCATATAAGCCGGACCTTGTAATATAAGTATCACAATTGTTAAATAACGTGTCCACTGATTCATCTTTCTTCTCCCACTCTCACCTTCACGCTGTAATTTTTGGAAATAAGGTACCATAACGCCAAGCAATTGTATCACAATTGAAGCAGAAATATATGGCATCACTCCCAAAGCAAAAATTGATGCATTACCGAAGGCACCACCGGAAAACATGTTAAGCAAAGCTAACAATCCTTCAGATGCTTGTGACTGCAATTTATCAAGTTGAGTAGGATCGATTCCAGGTAATACTACAAAACTACCAAGACGATAAACAAGCAACAAAAGGAGTGTGTACACAATCCTTTTGCGAAGCTCTTCAATCTTGAAGATGTTTTTAATTGTTTCGATAAATTTTTTCATCAGAAAATTTAGATTTTAGTCGCCTTTCCCTGTTGTGCTTCGATCTTTGCCAATGCAGACTGAGAAAATGCGTGAGCTGTGACATCCAGTTTTGCTGTAAGTTCTCCATTACCAAGAATTTTAACCTTGTCATTCTTGGAAATTAAACCTGCTTCAATAAGAGTCTCAATATTAAAAGTTGTTATTCCTCTCTTATCACTTAATGCTTGCAAAGTAGACAAGTTAATGGCCTTATATTCAACTTTATTAATGTTGTTAAATCCAAATTTTGGAAGTCGTCTTTGAAGAGGCATCTGGCCACCCTCAAAACCCAACTTGCGAGAATATCCTGAACGTGATTTGGCACCATTCATTCCACGGGTAGATGTACCACCATGTCCGGAACCTTCTCCACGTCCAACTCTTTTAACTCTTCCGGTAGAACCCTCAGCAGGTTTAAGATTATGTAATTTCATTGTAAAATCTCCTGATTAATTAATTTCTTCAATTTTTACCAGATGCAATACCTTGTCAATCATTCCCTTGTTTACAGGATTAAGCTCTAATTCAACAGAATGCCCGATTCTGTGAATTCCCAAAGAAGTCAGTGTTGCTATTTGTCTCTTATTTGCACTATTTTTACTCCTAACCTGAGTAACTCTAACTTTAGTCATAATCTTGCCTCCCTATCCTTTAAACACTTTATTCATAGGTATACCTCTAACACCTGCAACAGTATATGCATCACGCATTTCAAGAAGGGCAGCAACAGTTGCTTTCACCAAATTATGAGGATTTGACGATCCTTTTGACTTGGCAAGAACGTCATGAACTCCCACTGACTCAAAGACGGCACGCATAGCACCTCCGGCCTTTACTCCTGTTCCTTCAGCTGCAGGTTTCATAAAAACTCTCGCTCCTCCAAATTTGGCTTCCTGTTCGTGAGGGATTGTCTTCTTATTAAGAGGAATCTTAACAAGATTTTTCTTCGCGTCTTCTATCCCTTTTGAAATGGCAGTTGTAACCTCATTAGCCTTCCCCAGACCATAACCTACAACGCCTTTTTCATCTCCGACCACCACAATTGCAGCAAAACTGAAGTGGCGACCTCCCTTTGTAACTTTGGTAACTCTTTGAACTGCCACCAATCTGTCCTTCAACTCAAGATCGGTAGTCTTAACTTTTTTGATGTTTGTATTTGCCATACTATACTAGAATCTAAGACCACCTTCTCTGGCGGCATCTGCTAAACTTTTAACTCTTCCGTGATATAGATAACCTCCTCTATCGAAGGATACCTCTGAAATTCCTTTTTCAATAGCACGTCTTGCTGCAAGCTTTCCTACAACCTTTGCAACTTCGATGCCCGGTTTGCCTTTGCACTCCTCAACAATCTCCTTATCTCTTGAACTGGCAGATGTAATTGTTATGCCATCAATATCATTGATAAACTGAACATATATCTGCTTGTTACTTCTGAAAACAGCAAGTCTTGGCCTCTCTGGAGTACCGTTGACAACCTTACGTATTCGGTGCTGAATTCTCTTTCTTCTATCTATTTTACTTAATGCCATAAATCCTCCACTTGTTATTTAGCGCTTGCCGACTTGCCGGCCTTGCGACGAAGTTGTTCTCCAACAAACTTAATACCTTTGCCTTTATAAGGTTCAGGTTTCCTCAATGATCTTATCTTTGCAGCCACAGTCCCAAGAAGTTGTTTATCGTGACTGGTCATTGTCAGTACCGGATTGGCTCCTTTCTTTGCCACTTCTGCAGAAGCTTTAATCTCTTTTGGCAGCAAAAAATGAATATCATGTGAATACCCAAGACTGAGCTCTAGAACCTGTCCCTTTACCTCTGCCCTGTAACCCACACCAACAAACTCCTGCTTAACTGTATAACCTGTAGAAACTCCTACAACCATATTATTAATCAATGCCCTGTAAAGTCCATGCAATGAACGGTGACGAGGCTGATCAGTTGGTCTGCTGACTGTTACTACATTCCCCGCTACGGTAACTGTGATATCAGGATCAACTTTCTGTGTAAGTTCTCCGAGCGGGCCTTTAACCTTTACAATATTTCCCGGTTCCACCTTGACGGTTACGCCGGCTGGAAGGTTTACAGGTAATTTTCCTATTCGTGACATTTGTTATCTATTATTAAATTCATAACTAATATACATAGCAGATAACCTCTCCGCCTATGTTCATCTCTTTTGCCTCCTTGTCGGTTATTACACCCTTTGAAGTAGATATAATGGCAATTCCCAACCCATTAAGTACTCTTGGTAAATTGGCCACACCGACATATTTTCTAAGACCAGGTGAACTTACCCTGGTAATCTTCTTTATGGCAGCCTTTTTAGTATCAGGATGATATTTAAGAGCAATCTTGATAGTATTGTATGGCTTGCCCTCAACTATCTTATAGCTGAGAATATAACCCTTTTCATGAAGTATGCGGGTTATTTCCAGCTTCATCTTGGAAGCGGGAATCTCAACAATTTTGTGACCTGCAAGATATGCATTACGCAATCTTGTCAAATAATCTGAAATTGGATCAGTCATTGTTTTGTTTGTTTTAAAGTACCGACATCCAAAAAAAGGATGCCCGATATCCAATGTTATTTAAAATTTTAATAAATATTACCAACTTGCCTTTCGTACTCCGGGAATAAGACCCTTACTGGCCATCTCGCGGAACTGAATACGACTGATACCGAAAGTACGCATATACCCTTTTGGACGACCTGTTATTGAGCAGCGATTGTGCAAACGTACCGGGCTTGAATTTTTTGGAAGTTTATCAAGCGCAGCATAATCGCCTATTGCTTTGAGTGCTTTGCGTTTTTCAGCATATTTGGCACATAACTTTGCACGTTTAATTTCGCGTGCTTTCATTGATTCCTTTGCCATTATCTACTTTATTCTGTTTTAAAGATTACTTCTTTCTTAATATTCTTAAACGGCAAACCAAATTCACGAAGAAGAGCATATGCTTCTTCATCTTTGCCGGCTGTCGTTACAAAAGTTATTTCCATTCCGAAGATCTTTGTAATCTTGTCAATATCAACCTCAGGGAATATAATCTGTTCCTTTATACCCAATGTGTAGTTTCCTCTTCCATCAAATTTATCACTTATACCCTTAAAATCTCTAATACGAGGGAGTGATACGGAAATAAGCCTTTCAAGAAACTCGTACATCTTGGCCTTACGAAGAGTAACTTTAACTCCGATCGGCATGCCTCTGCGAAGTTTGAAATTAGATATATCCTTTTTTGAATATGTCATAATGGCCTTCTGCCCTGTAATAGAAGTCAGTTCCTGTTGAGCTACCTCAATCAATTTTTTATCCTGTGTTGCAGACCCAACTCCTTGATTTATAGTAATCTTCTCAAGTGCAGGCACCTGCATTATTGAAGAATAGCCAAATTCTTTCATTAACTTTGGCACAATCTCTTCTTTGTACTTCTTCTGTAGATTTGGCACATATCCTTTTACTAAAACCTGAACACCTTCAACTTTGGAAGAAGGTTTCTTTTCGGCTTTAGCACTTTTAGTTGCAGTATTTGGTTTTGAAGTTGCCATTATTTAATCTCCTCCCCCGACTTTTTCGCGTAACGAACTAATTTACCCTTATCATTCAAACGACGGCCAATTTTTGTAGGACCGCCTTTTACTGGATCCACAACCTGCAGGTTGGAAATATGAATACCTGCTTCCTGTTTAATAATACCTCCCTGAGGATATTTTGCATTAGGCTTTGTATGTTTGCTTACCATATTGATACCTTCAACTATAGCACGATTTTCACTTTTGAGAATTTCAAGTACTCTGCCGGTTTTACCACGGTCGTCTCCTGCATTCACAAAGACTGTATCACCTTTTTTAATATGTAATTTTTTGTTCATGTCTTCAATATTTATTTTACAGAACCTCAGGAGCTAAAGAAATGATTTTCATATAATTCTCACGCAATTCTCTGGCCACAGGACCAAAGATACGGGTACCGCGAACTTCTCCCTGATTGTTGAGCAACACACATGCGTTATCATCAAAACGAATATATGAACCATCAGGACGACGAATTTCCTTTTTTGTACGTACCACAACTGCTTTTGAAACAGAACCTTTTTTTGCATCTCCACCAGGGATAGCACTTTTTACTGTAACAACAATTTTGTCTCCAACTTCAGCATAACGGCGACGGGTACCACCCAAAACACGAATGCAAAGTACCTCCTTTGCTCCACTGTTATCTGCCACCAATAATCTCGTTTCTTGCTGTATCATGGCTTATTTAACTTTTTCAATTATTTCTACTAATCTCCAACGTTTTGTCTTGCTCAAAGGACGAGTTTCCATAATACGTACTGTATCACCTTCACTGCACTCATTATTCTCGTCATGAGCCACAAACTTAGTGGTTTTCTTAACAAATTTGCCGTAAATCGGGTGCTTGATTTTTCTTTTTACAGCTACTACAATAGACTTGTCCATTTTGTTACTTACCACTACGCCTATTCTTTCTTTTCTAAGATTTCTTTCCATAGCTCTATTTGTCTATATTTTGTTTTTGGGTCAGAATGGTAAGCATTCTGGCAATGTCCTTTCTTGATTTTTTCATCTTTGATAAATCATCTATAGGAGAGATAGCATGATTCATCTTCATGTGAAGAAGATTAGCCTTTTCAGCTTCAATTCTTTCCTTGAGATCATTAATCGATAATTCTCTTACCTCTTTTGTCTTCATCTTTTCTCCTAATTTAATTATTCAGTATAATCTCTACGTACTACAAATTTTGTATTCACAGGGAGTTTATGAGCACCAAGACGAAGAGCTTCTTTGGCAACTTCAAGTGGAACTCCATCAGCCTCTATAATCATGCGGCCTGGAGTAATCGGACAAACAAACCCCTCGGGAGCTCCTTTTCCTTTACCCATACGCACCTCAGCAGGTTTTTTTGTTATTGGTTTATCAGGAAAAACGCGGATCCAAATTTGACCTTCACGTTTCATGTATCTTACTACAGCCTGACGGGCAGCTTCTATCTGTTGGCCGGTAAGCCAGCAGGACTCAGTGGTCTTAATACCGAATGATCCAAATGAAAGCTGATTGCCCCTTTGTGCCATTCCCTTCATACGGCCCTTCTGCTGCCTTCTGAATTTGGTTTTTTTTGGTTGTAACATTGCTTTTTTACAGTTTAACTATAACAGTAAATATGTTTTTAATGCTTTGGTCTTAAAAAAATGAAGGTCATCACCCTGTTCCACAGCCATATATGCAAATCAATCACACTTCTGGCGGGTTGCAAATATACCAAAAAAATCAAACGTGCAAAAATAACTGATAAAAAATTACTTGGAATGCGCTCTTAAGACTCTTAAAATATTCTTCCCCCAAAACATTTTGAGTTCTCTATTAGTATATCCTCTTTTTAAAAGTTCTACGGTAAGGTTCTTCATTTTGGCTGCATTTTCCATTCCAACAACTCCACCACCACCGTCAAAATCTGTCCCGATACCAACATGCCTGATACCTACAAGTGACTTGACATAATCAATATGGTCTGCTATGTCTTTGACTGTAACCTCTTCTTTTGGCTTGTCAGATAGAAAATATCTGCCGGTTGCAACTTGAATCAACCCTCCTTTGGCAGCAATTGCCTTAATTTCCTCATCGGTAAGGTTCCTTTTATGGTTTTTTATAGCATAAACTCCTGAATGACTTGCTATCACAGGAAGTTTGCTAACTCGTAAAACATCTGATAAAGTTTTGGAAGATGCATGGGAAACATCAATTATTATACCAAGTCTGTTCATCTCCTCAACAACTTTGTAACCAAAAGGAGATAATCCATTGTGTTCAACAACAGTGTCCATTGAAGCATCACAAATATCATTATTGTAGTTATGACACAAAGTAACTGCCCTCACACCATAATTATAAAAACGTTCAACTTGTGAAATATCCTTCCCAAAAGGATACCCATTTTCAAGTGCGAGGATTACAGATATTTGCCCTCTACCCTTATTGTATAAAATATCATGAGTATTATAGGCAAAAGCAGCTTGGTCACTTGATTCGACATAACTCCGAAATCTTAGCAATTGATCTGATGCATAAAAATCTGCATCTTTGACTGATTCCTCATCCCTTGGGCCCTGCCCGGTATATATTGCAAAAAAAGCTGCATCAAGACCTCCTTCCTTCATCATGGAAAATGTAACCTGATTGCTACCTGAGTTCCGTCTGACGGAATTATTCAGTTTGAGAGCAGAATCATTGTGAGTATCAATTGTAACAATCTTTTTATGAATTTTGTCAGCTTTTGTCGTATAATAGCTATCACCCCGTGTTCCCCGAGCTTGAGAAAAAAGTTGCGACGGTATTACAATCAGTAGTAGTAAAAACAGTTTGGAAAATATAAATTTATGCATAAAGTTGACTGAGTAATTAAAGATTTAATATAGGATTTGTTCTAACAAATGTAATAAATTAAATAATTTGGTCTAATTATTGATAGGCATTATAGGTTGTATAGGTAAGTTTTTTTAAAAATCTGATGCAAGTGACCAAAGCAACAACGATTGCTCTCATTTTTCTTACGAGCATGACGTTTGCCTCCGCATATTCTCAACCAAAAGGATATCTTTTGGGATACAAAATCGAAGGCAATGATACTGTATATCAAATTAGAATCAAAGACTTCTATTTTTTCTCCCGTCCAGCTTATAGAATGAAAAATAAAGACTGGCAAGAGTATTATAGATTGGTTTACAACTTTAAGAAGACTTACCCTTTTGCTCTGATTGCAAAAGAGAAAATAACTGAGGCCGACAGTGTCATATCTTCCTCAAAATTTAATGCAAGAGAAAGAGAAAAGTATTTAAGATCTTTCGAGAATGAGCTATTTAAAGAGTTTGAAAAACCTATGAGAAAAATGACATTTTCTCAGGGTAAATTGTTGTTACGATTGATAGATAGAGAGATTGGCCAAAGCTCATATTACATAATCAAAAGCTATAGAGGAAATGTTAATGCTGTCTTCTGGCAAGGTATAGCAAGAATATTTGGTAGTGATCTCAAACAACCATACGACAGATTTGGCAAAGACAGGGAAACAGAAGAGCTTGTCAGAATGTATCAGAATGGCACATTTGATTATTTGTATTACTCGCTCTTTGACTAGCAACCAGACATCCAGGTTACCTTGTCATTTCTTGAATCATAGCAAAGATATTCACACCCATACAACCAAGCACCCAGAATATAAAAACCGGCACCTGATGGGGTTATGGCATAACCTGGAGTATGTATGTGACCGAAAATAAAATAATCGACTTTTTCCTTTTTTTCGAATTCAGAGGCGTATTTATAAAGTGGTTCTTCTTTTCCTTTAAATTCAAGAAGAGAATAATTAGTCATTTTTCTTGTAGTTGACCATTTAGACGCTATTGGAAAAGTCCACCTGGGATGTACACTTGCCAATAATCTCTGAAGCACTTTTGACCTGAAAAGCTTTTTCAGCATTAAATGTGAGGGTTCTGCTCCTGTAAGCTCATCCCCATGAGCAAGACAAAACTTCTTTTGTCCAATTTGAACTACAGATGGCTCTTTAAGTATCTTAAGACCTATCTCCTTCTCAAGATATCCAAAAGTCCACATGTCATGATTCCCTCTAAAAAAATAGAGCTCCACACCATTATCAGCCAATTGTGACAATGCCCCCAGCACTCTTGTAAAACCTTTGGGAACAACATATTTGTATTCAAACCAATAGTCAAATATGTCTCCTAATAAATATAACGCCTTTATTTCAGGAGGAACTTCTCTTAGAAATTTAACAAACCTCTCCTCCCTTGCCGGTGCATCATAAGCACCCAGACCTAAATGCACATCAGATACAAAATAATATAAGTATCTTTCACAGGATGACATATTTAGAAAATTAATGGATAAATAATACAAATAGATCCAACTGCTGCACAATAAATTGCAAAACCAACCAGTTTAGTTTTCTTAACAAGATTAATCATTACTTTACAAGCAAACAAGCCGGAAACAAATGCCGAAATAAATCCTAGTGTCAATACAAGAGCATCCACTCCGCTTTTTGAAGCAGCAAGTTCACCTGATATAAGCTCAAGAAAAGCCTCCCCAAGAATTGGAATAAGAGCCATTAAAAAAGAAAATCTTGCTATCTGATCTTTCTTAATTCCACACATCACACCGGTTGCAATGGTCGAACCAGAACGGGAAAGACCGGGAAGTACGGCAACAGCCTGTGCCAAACCAATAATAAATGCATTTTTATATGATAATCCTTTTTCTTTTGGCTTGACATAACTTGAAACTGTCAATAACAGTGCTGTAACAATAAGGCATATCCCGACAATAAGTAGCCCTGAACCAAATATTGCTTCTACCTGATCCTTAAAAAAGAGACCTACGATCAGAACAGGAATCATTGACACAAAAATTTTCAGGATATAGTCTGTTTCAGGATTCATTCTGAAACGAAAAAAACCGGAAAGCAATTGAACAATATCCTTTCTAAAGACCACAAGTGTACTGAGCACCGTAGCTGCATGAACCACAATTTCAAAGCTAAGATCAGGTGTACTTATCCCGAGAATTTCCTTGCCAATTGTCAAGTGACCACTACTGCTCACAGGCAGAAACTCAGTCAACCCCTGAAGAAGACCAAGCAATATTGACTCGAGCGCTGTCATTTGCTTCTGCTAACATGCATAATTGCAACAACCTCAACAACAAGTCCCAAAAGAATCAAAAGTGGAGATATGACAATCCGCCTGAAGCTGAACATTTCATCTCCCGTAAAAATGGTTGGGTTATCTGAACCACCTCCGATCATTAGAGCGTACCCTATCAACATCAATACAACTCCCAAAATTACAAGAAGAAAATTCCTGTAAGGAATTGCAAACTTGCCTTGTTCTTCTTTTAAATTTTTTTCCATATACAATTGTCTATTAATAATATAATTCATCAGCTGAAACCGAAAGCAATTTGTTTACTACTATCCTGGTACTTATCACACATATAAAAATGCCGACAAGAATCACACCAAAAATAACTAAAGTTATCATCTTAATATCAAATATAAGAAACAGCTGATTTATATCTCTTTTAACTAATAAAACAAGCGCTGAAAGTAAAGCAGCTGATATTATTCCGGAGATCAGCCCCTGAAACACCGCCTGTTTGATGAATGGTCTCCTTATAAAGGACCGCTTTGCTCCAACGAGCTTCATGGTTTGAATAGTAAACCGCTTTGCATAAATATTCAAACGCACTGTGTTATTGATCAAAACAAAGGAAATAAAAAGCAATAATATAAGAATTACACTCAAAATAATGCCCACTTTCTCAATATTCTGATTTATCAGACTCACAAGTGACTCCTGGTATGCAATTTCCCTAACTTTAGGCCATTTGGAAAGTTCCGAAACTATTGTTTTAAGGCTGTCACTCTGTAAATAATCTGCTTTTAAATATATATCTACAGAAAGAGGAATAGGATTAAAGTCAAAAACGTCGAGAAAATCTTCGCCAAGCATGTTTTTCATTTCCTCAGCTCCACGTTCTTTCGAAATAAACTCGGCTCTTTTGATATAATCTTCACCCTGAACTTTACTTAAAAAGTCAAGAGCATCATTATTACTGGCATTCTTGTCAAACATCACTGACACTCTGATATTTTCTTTAAAATAGTCTGAAACCGCTTTTGCATTAACCGCAATTATACCAAGAAAGCCCACAATAAGTAAAACGAGAGAGATACTTATAATTGACGAAAGATAAGAATGTACCAGTCTTCTGAAAATTATGCCTTTTTCCTTCTTCTTCATAGTGTTTAAAAGCTTTCAAAGATATATAATTCCTTTAAATTAAATAAATTTATTACCTTTGTAAGAAATATCCTTTAAAATAAAAACAAGATAGTACGATGAGCGAACCAAAAAGAGTACTTTATGTGAGTTCTGAGATTTTCCCTTATATGAAAGAATCTGATATTTCAATTGTGGGAAGATATTTACCTCAGGGAGCACAGGAAAGAGGATTCGAAATACGCTCATTCATGCCTAAGTACGGTATCATAAATGAAAGGAGAAATCAGCTTCATGAAGTCATACGCCTCTCAGGCATGAACATTATTATCGACGATATTGACAGGCCGCTCATTATCAAAGTATCCTCTATACCATCAGCAAGGATGCAAGTTTACTTCATAGATAATGAAGATTATTTTTACAGAAAATTTATTTATCACGATTCTGAAGGCAGATACTTTGATGATAATGATGAAAGAGCTCTATTTTTTGCCAAGGGAGTACTTGAAACTGTCAAGAAGCTAAGGTGGAAACCTGATATTGTTCACTGCCAGGGATGGATATCACATTTAGTGCCCATTTTTCTCAGGAAATATTATCATGAAGACCCTATTTTCACAAATTGCAAGATTATAGTTTCATTGTACGATAATGAAGTCAACAATATCGATTTTAACGATAAGGTACGTTCTAAGCTAGTGGCTGCCGGTATAAAGAACAAAGATCTGGACATGTTCAGTCCACCCAATGGCATAAATCTTGCTAAATTAGCCATTCAGTATGCGAACGGTGTCATTATGGGAAGTAAAACATTGCCTGATACTATTTCTGAAATGATAAAAAGCAATTCGGTACCTTTATTGCCTTATATTGAAGTATCACAACACGACACAGCATACATAGATGAGTATGTTGAATTTTATGATCAAATTTTAAGGGAAAATGTCAAATAGGATTAAGTTCCAACCTGTCGCGACACTGTTAGTGACTTCAGTAATAATTATTTCATGCGTAAATGTTGACAAAAGTGTAGGAGAAAACCTTATACCTTCGGACTATGAGCTTACAGTTGCCAAAGCATCTGTAGATATTCCTCTGCAAATGAAAATGTCGGATTCTATCCAATCTCTTTTTCCAAATTACCTCATGGTTGGAGAATACAATGACCCTGATTTTGGACGCACTTCTTGTGGAACTGCTTTTCAGATGATACCTATAGTGACTGAAAACGATTTTGGCGACAATCCGGAACCAGTATATCTGAGAATGGAAGTTGCCGTTGACAAGACTGTATTCCTTAATAAAGGAGAAGAAAGCATCCCCCAGAACATCTATCTTTATGCTCTGAAAAAAGACATTGATTCTACAACGCTTTTAAACAATTCTCTTTCAAGGGACGATTATGATATAACTCCACTAAACATTGGAAGCACAGTCTATACTGGAGGTGACTCGATAAACATAGAAATCAATCTCGATTATGCACGTCAACTACTATCTGCGACTAAAGAAGAACGTGACTCTGTAAGTCATTTCGTTAAAAGATTTAAAGGGTTTTTCTTCTCTACAGATCCTGTTCCTTCACCAATTAATGGTGGCAGGTTTAATATGATTGACCCTTCATCAGTATACATGGAGATGAAATATAGACATATATCGGCTACAGACGGCATTGACAAAGACAGCGTGCTTCTCTATTATATCTCCACAAGCGAGTGTTTCTATACAAACATCTTTTCTCACAGCTCCAAATTTCTTGAAACAACCGATCCCCAAGGTAAAATTTTGCTTGAAGGAATGGGAGGAATAAAACCTTTTATCAACTTTAAAGATGTACGACAAGTATTTCAGACTTGGGCAAATCAAAACAACATAGATATTAATAAGGTCCTTATAGCCAAGGCTGAATTAATCCTTCCATATGAGTTCCCAAATAATTATACAATAATGGATCAATATCCTTCATCGATATATCTTGCTTACAAAAAATATTCTGATTCATATAAGTCAACAATATATTATCCTGTAGATGATATATATACCGTAGGTGCAGGTACTCTTAACAGATCACAGTATTACTACTCAATGGATATTAGCACATTTTTTCAACACGTATTAAATAATACCATAGATAATGAGAAATGGCAAATATGGATTAACCCAATTACTCAACTAACCAATTCATATACTGGCGCTGTATCTTACTATGTGGATAATCAAATATATTGCAAAGCGACTTTAAATGGTCCTAAAAACACATGTAAACCTCGAATAGAGATTACATATACTGTTTTACCTTGACTTTTTTTTCTAATTTAATTTTTTATTGAAATTTTCATATAAACACAATAGGCTGTCTACTTTTAGACAGCCTATTGTGTTTTATATTCGTCAACAAAATTATTACTTAAACTTTCTAAATAAAATAGAGGAGTTGTGTCCTCCAAACCCAAAGGTATTATTCAGAGCCACATTTACTTCACGTTTTTGTGCGTGGTTCAGAGTCAAGTTAAGCTTGTAATCTATCTCAGGATCTTCTTCCTCAAAATTAATGGTAGGCGGAATAATACTGTCTATGATAGCATGAATACATGCAAGAGCTTCAACAGCACCTGTGGCTCCAAGAAGATGCCCGTGCATGGATTTTGTAGAACTTATGTTAAGTTTATATGCATGCTCCCCAAAAACGACCTTTATAGCTTTTAATTCAGCAATATCACCAAGAGGTGTGGCAGTTCCGTGAACATTAATATAATCCACATCTTCAGGTTTCATGCCTGCATCTTCCAAAGCAAGTTTCATTACGCTTATTGCGCCCTCGCCCTCAGGATGAGGTGCTGTAATATGGTAAGCATCTGCAGTCATGGCTGCACCAGCAACTTCACAATAAATTTTAGCACCTCTAGCCTTTGCATGCTCCAGTTCTTCAAAAATCAAAATTCCAGATCCTTCGCCCATGACAAAACCATCACGGTTTTTGTCAAAAGGCCTTGAAGCATGAGCCGGATCATCATTTCTAGTGGATATTGCCTGTGCAGAGTTAAATCCTCCTATACTTGGAATCGAAATGCCTGCTTCAGCACCACCAGTAACAATAATGTCTGCCTTCCCAAGTCTAATATAATTTAAAGAATCTACCATTGCATGGGTAGAGGAAGCACATGCAGAAACTGTAGCATAATTTGGCCCTTTAAAGTTATACTTAATGGAAATAAGACCTGGCGCTATGTCAGGAATCATTTTTGGAATAATAAAAGGGCTAAATCTTGGCACTTTACCGCCTTCGAAATAGCCCTCAACTTCATTGTACAATGTATTAATACCACCTATCCCTGAACCGAGTATTACACCTACTCTCTCAGGATTAAAATTTCCTGATTCAATATGACTGTCTTTTATCGCCTGATCTACAGCAATAAGAGCAAATTGTGAATAGAGGTCGAGCTTCCGCTCTTCCTTGCGATCAATGCCATATTTACTCGGCTCAAAATTTTTGATCTCACAAGCAAATTTTGTTTTGAACAGAGATGTATCAAAACGGGTAATAGGACCACTGCCACTGACGCCTTTATCCAGGTTGTCAAAATAATCCTGAATATTGTCGCCTAAAGGATTTATTGTCCCTATACCGGTAACTACAACTCTTCTTAATTCCATATGCTTGATTGAAAATTTATTTAACGTGCTGTTCAATGTAAGAGATAGCATCTCCTACTGTTGAGATTTTCTCAGCAGCTTCGTCAGGAATTGTGATACCGAATGCTTTTTCAAATTCCATAATAAGTTCCACTGTGTCAAGTGAATCTGCGCCAAGATCATTGGTAAAACTTGCTGTTGGTGTTACATCTGACTCCTCTACGCCCAACTTGTCAACAATGATGGCTTTAACCTTTTCATTAATGTCTGCCATAATTAAAAAAAAATTAGTTAGTAATTATTATTTTCTAAACCAGGTTGCAAAGAAAAACAAAAAAATTGGAAAAATGAAATTTTAACAAAGTGAAACTATAGTTTTTTGGTATACATATATATAGGGGAAAAAGTATAATTAAACAATCACTTATAAATCATTTATCTAATTAAAAAAATGTTACCTTTGCAGCCTAAAATGTTAATAATGAGTTTTATAAAATTAGCTATTTTTGCCTCAGGGTCAGGAACAAATGCGGAAAATATAATTAAACATTTCAGCAATCATCCTACTTGCAAGGTAAGCCTTATACTGAGTAACAAAAAAAATGCCTATGTGCTGGAGAGAGCAAAACAATTCAAAATACCCTTTGTAATATTTGACCGGGACCAATTAGAGAACAGCACATTTGTAGATGATATAATGTCGAGTTACAATATAAATTACATAATACTTGCAGGATTTTTACTTAAAATTCCGGACAGACTTTTAAATAAATACCCCAAAAAAATAATAAATATTCACCCTGCCCTACTTCCTAAATATGGAGGAAAAGGAATGCATGGAATGAACGTCCATTCTGCTGTTATCAATGATGGAGAGACAGAATCAGGTATTACTATTCATCTTGTAAATAATGAATACGACAAAGGGACTATCATCTTTCAGGCAAAATGTAATGTGGAAAAAGAAGATACACCTGAAACACTTGCAACTAAAATACATCAACTTGAACAGCAATATTTTCCGGAAGTGATTGAACAATACATTCTGCAAGACACTAATTATGCAAAAAAATAAAAAGCTATTTATAACTATTTTTATAGCTCTATTTTTCATATGCACAGTTATTTCAAATTGCGTTTCTGCACAAGTGCCCGTAATAGACAGTCTAAAAAGATATAAAGATACCGCCAGAATTTTACAGGAACTGATTATCAATGCCTATAAACCTACTCCTTTTCAACCACTTGTAAGAATTGTGTCAATTATAAACAAAAATGACATTGAGACAAGTACTGCAACCAATTTTCCGGATTTTCTCAGAAATTTCTCCGGCATTGATCTCAGAAACCGAGGCAGTGAAGGTGTTCAGGCAGATCTCAATATCCTTGGAGGCACTTTTGATCAAACAATGGTTATGATCAATGGCATTAACTTCACAGACCCTCAGACTGGTCACTATTCTCTAGATATTCCAATATTGCTATCACAGATTGAGAGAATTGAGGTGCTGCAAGGTCCGGGTGCTATCAATATTATTACTAGCGGTAACTGTGACAGTAATGCAGTGCAGGCAAGCATTACAGGTGGAAGTTATGGGTTTATTAATGGTACTTCGAACATAAGATTCGCAAACGGCTATTTGCCGGGACAAATAGGAGGGGGTTACAGTCAATCAGATGGTTATGCTGAAAACACCGATTTTATGATCTCAAATTTATTCTCAAACGTGACTGTCCGCTTGGGATCTGGACAGTCGCTTATGTTGATGGGTGGTTACCAGCACAAAAAATATGGTGCCAATAGTTTCTATTCCGTATCCTACCCTCAACAGTTTGAAGAGACGAGGACATTTCTCTCTGCAATTCAATACATGTGCGAAAGCAAAAAATGGCAAATCAGGAGTTCGATATACCAAAGAAGACACTATGATAGATTTGAATTGTTTCGCTACGAAGCAGAACCTTGGTATACTGGACATAACTATCACCAAAATGACATTTATGGCTTAACTGCAGAAGCAGCACACAAATGGAGCCCTGAAAGCACAACAATATTTGGAGCCGGCTTTAGAATTGAGCACATATACAGCAATGTTTTAGGAGATTCACTGAAAAGTGAGAAAGAGGTACCATTTGAGACAGATATAAAGTACTCACGCTCAAAACAACGCAATATTTCTACAATTTATTTAAAACAAACAGAAAGACTGGGTAGATGGCTGTTAACTGCAGGATTGACTCTTGATCATTCAATAGGCATAACTCATTTATGTTACGGATTTTCAAGCTCTTATTCTATAGCACCTCACTTTGAAGTTAATGCATGGATAAACAATTCATTCAGGAATCCTACATTCACAGATTTATACTACAAAAGCCCGACACAAACAGGTAATATGAATCTGCGCCCAGAAGAAATGATTACAGGGAGAACCGAGTTTAAATATTTTACCAACAATGTTTTATCCTCTTTATCAGCATTTTACAGAAGGGGTATAAGGATGATTGACTGGACACGGGAAAGCGGATCCGATCAGTGGCGTGCAAGTAATATTACAAATGTTAATTCTGTGGGCGTAGAATACTCATTTAGATTTTCTTTTGACAACAGTAGTCTTAAAAGCGCCAGTATTCTTTATGCATGGTTGGATGTCTCAAAGAAAAGTTCGGGGTTACATTCACTTTACGCCACAGATTTCCTTCGCCATAAAGCTGTATTGACTGTAGAACATGATATTTTAAAAGATTTGTCTGCAAATTGGATATTTAGCTACCAGAAACGAGCCGGAACTTACCTTAACAAAGAGAATGTTGAAACTCCTTACAAAGGATTCGTTCTAGCAGATCTCAAACTTTCATGGAATATCAGGAAATTTATTGTCTCAATAACTGCCACAAATCTATTTAACAATAATTATCTCTATATAGGGAATCTGCCACAACCAGGCAGATGGATAAAATGTGGAATTGAGATCAGACTGTAAAGAACTTACTTAAGTTTGAAAATCACTGGCATTTCATAGCGCACCTTGACTCGTTCCCCATGATGAAAACCCGGAGTCCAATTTGGCGACCTTTCTACAATCCTTATGACCTCATCATTTAAAGAACGTGTAACGCCTTTTAAAATTTTTACATTACAAACATTACCCTCTTCATCTACAACAAATTGTACAACCACTTTCCCTTGTATCCTTCTTGCAGCAGCATCTTCAGGATATACTAATTGTGTAAAGACCCATTGTAAAAACGTATTTTCATTACCTCCCCAGAACTTGGGCGGAACCTCAAGTTCTTCTTTAGGTGTTTCACCCTCAGCAATTCCCTTTATTGCATTTTGTGGGGCTCTTGCTGATTTTACCTTCTTTTCCCTGGTTTTGTTCTGTTTAACTGATGCCTTTGAGGGTATTCCTACTACACTGTCAGTTATTTTGTAAGGTAGTTCTGCTTTAGCATCGTCAAAGGTCAAACATAAAATACCAATAAAAATGACAAATATGGTTTTTGTTTTATTCAAAAGTCCCATTTTTATACGTTTTATTCAATTTTTGCAAATTATTGGAATCAGTAAGATTCTTAATAAACTAATTAACAAAATATTCCCTCTTATATTACAAATATAGCTAATAATTAATTTAAACAACTATATTTACTTAATATTAAACCAAACAACAAAAAAAATATCTAAAAAATCAGGCAACTAATCAATCACTTAATCATATGAAAAGCAAAATTATTATCATGTTAGTTTCCACAGCTTTAATTTCCAGCTCATGTAAGGAGTCTTCCAAAGAGAAAGATGAAACTCCTATTGCCAAGAGCACAATCACTGTCACTGATGGAAAATTTACACCTGAGGTTATGCAAAATCTCGGAAGACTTTCCGACCCGCAGGTTTCTCCTGATGGAACTAAAATCTTATACGGAGTCTCATATACAAGTATCGAGCAAAACAAGAGTAATAGAGAACTTTTCGTAATGAACATTGACGGGAGTGGCAACAGACAAATTACATCGACTGTCAAAAGTGAAAATAATGCTCGCTGGATAGATGGAGGCAAAAAGATTGCCTATATATACGAAGAACAATTATATATAATGAATAGCGATGGCTCTTCTCCAAAACAAATCAGTAATATTGAAAATGGAATTTCGGAATTTGTTTTTAGCCCCAAAGAGGATAAAATATTGTATATAAGCAGAGTTAAGTCAATAGAAAAACCTGTGGATAAATATCCTGACCTTGACAAGGCAACAGGAAGAATAATAAAGGATTTGATGTACCGACACTGGGACGAGTTCGTTGAAGCAATTCCTCACCCTTTTATTGCTGACTTTGACGGCAAATTGCTTTCAAACACTGTAGATATATTGGAAGGAGAACCATATGAATGCCCAACTTTGCCATTCGGTGATATGACTCAGCTAAGCTGGAGTCCAGACGGAGAAAATATCATCTACTCTTGTCGGAAGTTGGTGGGTAAGGAATATGCATTCTCAACAAATACAGATATTTACTTATACAATATAGCATCGAAAAAAACAGAGAATCTTACAGAGGGAATGATGGGATATGATACAGATCCTCTATATTCGCCAGATGGTAAATCGATTGCATGGATCAGCATGAAACGCAACGGCTATGAAGCTGATAAAAAAAGACTTTTTGTAATGGACCTTACAACAAGGACAAAAAAAGAGTTAACAACCGATTATCCCTACAATGTTGAAACCATTACCTGGAAGCCTGATTGCTCTGGACTTTACTTTACCTCATGTGTAAAGGCACTGACAGGAGTTTATCAAGTGAACTTGGCTGATAACTCAATAAACTTGCTCACGACAGGACAGTTTGATTTTGATCGAGTTCAAGTCTCTGGAGATAAACTTTACACTACTTACAAAAGTATGTCAATGCCAAATGAAATCGTTGCAATTAATATTGATAATGGCTCTTACAATCAAATAAGCTTTGAAAACAAGGCAATTCTTGACCAGGTAAAAATGGGGAAAATTGAGGAACGCTGGATAAAAACAGTAGACAATAAAGATATGCATATGTGGGTTGTCTATCCACCTGATTTTGATTCATCAAAAGTATATCCTGCATTACTTTTCTGTACCGGTGGTCCACAAGAGACACTCAGTCAGAATTGGTCGTACAGATGGAATTTCCAACTAATGGCAGCCCAAGGTTATATTGTCATCCTCCCTAACAGAAGAGGCACAACTGCATTTGGGCAAGAATGGTGTGAACAAATTTCAGGAGATTATCCCGGATTAAATATGCAGGATTATCTCTCATCTGTCAAAGTGATGAAAAAAGAGAAGTATGTGGGCAAAGTTGGCGCCTGTGGAGCTAGTTATGGCGGATATTCAATTTACTATCTTGCCGGCATACACAAAGGTCTCTTCTCAGCATTTCTGGCACATGCAGGCATTTTCAACCAGGAACAGATGTATATGATGACAGAAGAAATGTGGTTCCCTACATGGGATAATGGTGGTGCTCCATGGGATGACAATCCTGTTGCCAACCGTCACTACGCACTCTCCCCTCACAAACTTGTCAAAAATTGGAATACTCCCATCATGATAACTCATGGGGAACTGGATTACAGAGTCCCTGTAGAACAGGGCATGGCGGCATTTAACGCTGCAAAAATGCTGGGTGTTCCTGCTGAGATGTTGCTCTTCCCAGACGAAAATCACTGGATTCTCAAACCTCAAAATAACCTTTTGTGGAACCGAATGTTTTTCGAATGGTTCGACAAGTGGCTTAAAAACTAAAATAAATACTAACCCAATTTAATTAAAACAATATTAATGAAATCCAGATTCCTTACTTTTGCCTTTATGGCAATATCGATCTGCTCTTTTGCGCAGAAAAAACCGCTGGACCATTCAGTTTATGACGGATGGAAATCTATTGGAGGATTCAGCCTTACAAAAGACGGCGGATATTCAATGTTTTATATCAACCCCCAAGAGGGAGATTCTGAGCTTGTCTCTTTTAATGTAGTAACAGGCCAGATGGATACTATTCATAGAGGCAACTCTTACAAGATCACCGAAAATGGAAAGTACGCCGCAATGACAATCAAGCCAAAATTTGCTGAAACAAAGGCTGCTAAACATAAAAAACTTAATGCAGATCAAATGCCTAAAGATTCACTGGGGATTTACAATCTGCAAACTAAGGAATTAAAAAAATATCCCTATCTAAAGGGGATGAAAACAGCAAGATACATTAGCGATTTTGTTGCTTTCCAGACAACACCACCTGCGGATACTGCAAAGGGGAAAAAACCTGTTAAAAAGGAAAAGGAAGAAGGTAGTGATTTAATGATATACCGCTTTTCCACAGGCACAATTGATACAATTAAATATGTAACTGACTATGACTTTTCAAAAGGAGGTGACACACTCTTTTTAGTCAGAGTACCTAATTCCAAAGACTCTCTATACAAGGACTGTTCTGGGTTATATATGTACAATCCCTATAATAAAACAATGACAGCTATTTACAATATACACAAGAAACAGTCTGTAAAACTTCCTTCTGTCAGTGACAATAATCGCACACTTGCTTTCTATGCAAAACTCGATACAGCAAAAGTAGATGCAAAAAACGTCTCAGTCCTCGTCTACCGTGATGGTTACGAAAAAGCTAAAATTGTTGCTGATAACAAGATGCCATGGCTGCCTGAAAAATATGTAATATCTGAATCTCGCTCTCTACAAATGGATTCAACAGGAAAACGACTATTTTTCGGAATTTCTCCTGTTCAACGTGAGAAAGATACTACTCTGCTCGATTCAGAAATAGCTAAACTTGATATATGGCATTACCAGGAACCTTATCTTCAGACAGTACAACTTAATAATTTACAAAGAGACCTAAAAAGGTCATTTGTTTGTAAAGTCGAATTAGATGGTGAACCAGCCTTTGCTCAATTAGCGCAAGAAGATTATCCAATTGTAAATGTTTCTGAGAAATGGTCCAGCCAATGGGGATATTCTGTTTCAGACAAAAATTATCAGCTGGAGTCACAGTGGTCGGCAAATCCTCACAGGGACCTCTGGATAGTCTCTGTAAAAGAAGGGAAAAGTAAATTGTTATTAAAAGATGTTTACATTCAATCAGTATCTGCCTCTCCAGAAGGGAAATTCCTTACATGGTTCAATCTTACAGACAGAAACTGGTATTCCTATGAAGTTGCTTCCGACAAGATCAGGAATATCTCTAAAGATATAACTACATCATTGACTGACGAACTTCATGATACGCCGGATATGGCTCCCGGATATGGTTCATGCGGATGGATGAAAGATGATGCAGCCTTCTTTATCAAAGACAGGTATGACGTGTGGAAACTCGATCCAAAAGGTGAAAAATCTTCTGTCAATTTTACCGACGGGATTGGAAGAACAGAAAAGAAAAGTTTTGACATTGTAGATTTAAGCGAAATGCTTCTTCCTCCTGGCACTCCTGGGATTGTAAATGATCCTGTTAAACCTGGTGCTACTGTATATTTTTCCGTATTTGATGAAATAACTAAAGATAATGGCTATTATTATAAAGATCTTAAAAAGAAAAAACCTGTAATGACCAAATGGGTTCTTGAGCCTTACACATTGTTATATCTAACAAAAGCAAAAAAGGGACCCGTTATTACATATGTTAAACAGAACTTTACAGAATCTCCTAATCTTTGGATCACAAAAGATAACTTCAAAACACAGACAAAAATTACAGATATAAACCCTCAACAGAAGGATTATAACTGGGGAACAGTTGAACTGATAAAATGGAAGTCAAAAACAGGAATTGATCTTGAAGGCCTGCTATACAAACCGGAAAATTTTGATCCTTCAAAAAAATATCCAATGATTGTCTATTTTTATGAAAGAAATTCACAAAATCTCAATTTATACCGCGCCCCTGCTCCAAGTCGCTCTACAATTAATGTCACATATTTTGTCAGCAACGGATACCTCGTATTTATTCCGGATATAGCTTACGAAATAGGTCATCCAGGTAAAAGTGCCTTAAACTGTATTGTTCCGGGTGTTGAAAAAATCTGTGAAAATTCATGGGCTGATAGAGATAATGTTGCCATTCAGGGTCAAAGTTGGGGCGGATATCAAGTTGCATATATGGTTACACAGCCTCAAGTATTTAAATGGAAAGCTGCAGGTGCAGGCGCGCCTGTTTCCAACATGACTAGTGCATATGGAGGAATTCGCTGGGGTACAGGTGTTGTACGACAGTTCCAGTATGAGCATACCCAAAGCCGAATTGGTAAAAATTTATGGGATGGTCTGGATCTATACCTCGAAAACTCTCCAATTTTCTTCGCCGATAAGATAGAAACACCTCTACTGATAATGTCGAACGACAACGATGAGGCAGTCCCATGGACACAAGGTATAGAATATTTTACAGCACTAAAGAGACTTGGGAAACCTGCATGGATGCTCCAGTACAACAAGGAGACTCACAACCTTTCCGACCGTGTAAATGCAAAGGATCTCTCAATAAGACTATCTCAGTTCTTTGATCACTACCTCAAGGGCGCGCCTATGCCTGTATGGATGAGCAAAGGTGTTCCTGCAACCCTGAAAGGGATAGATTGGGGGTTAGAACTTGATGAATAGCTATCAAATATATTATTAAAATAAAAAAGCCGACTTATATCACAGTCGACTTTTTTTCTGTCATAACTTCAATCTTATAATACTTTGCTCTATTTCTGATCTTAAATCTTCTGGTAACGGGGATTGTTTCACAAGCATATTCATTGTTTCAACAATCTCTGGTCTTTTATAACTCATTCTGAACCAGCCTAATGCTTCGGCTAAAGAAGCTCTAACTTTTAGACTCTCCTTTGAATCTTTCAACACAGTTAAGAGTGTATCTACCTGCCTGTGACAATTATAATTTCTCAAACTTCTTATTGCAGCCAGTCTCTTTAATTCAGGAGCTGATTTATCCAAAATCAAAGCAAGTGATTCATCCTGATACTTGTACTGATCTTTAAAGCTCTTAACAGTATTCTCTATATCAACTGAGCTAGCGTTTGAAACTAGCTGTCTTTCAATCTCTCTGACCACCTCGTCAGGGTCCATTACCATAAGTGAAGTTTGCGCCATATATTGAACTCTTTGACTCTCATTCGAAAATAAAACTGTATTTACAAGTGGCTCAATTAGAGATGCTATTCCGGAATATCCTGCATATCGTGCAGCATTTCTTCTGATAAGTTCATAAGGATCGCTTAGTCCGATTGTAATAGCTTCAGCGATATTACTGCAGTTAATATCAACAAGTCTCTTTAAAGCCTCCATTCTTACACTGCAAAAAGGACTGCTCTTCACGACAGAAAGCAAAGTATCTGAATAACCATGTATGTTAGCTTTTGAAAGTTGCTTAAGTGCCATGGCCTGTAATGATGGGTTGTTGGAATGCAGATACTTTTCCCAAATCACTTTGTCGCCACCCTTAACTGCCAAATTATAGTTCAAGGTTTTACTCCCTTCTGTTCTAAACATATAAGTAGGATCACCTATTAAATGAGATTCAAGTAATTGGAATTCTTTTTGCCAAAAGCCTACCCTTGCTCCTTCACTGAGAATTCCAAGTAATTCCAGAGACCACTTATCTTGCAAGACATTTACAGTGTTGCCCTGCGCCACTACTGTACCGCCTTCTCCAAAAACATAATATCCGGCAACATATCCAGGCATATGAAATGAACCATTATAGCAAGCGTCAAAAATTACAAATGTTGGTTCTGGATTAATGGCTATGAGATCCTTAAGACGAATATTAAAATTGGCAGAAAAAGTTGAATCACTCATTCTACTTTTCTCTAAGACCTCAGGGTCAAAAAAGGAGTCTGTAAAACCCAAAGTTTCAATAACCTCTTTCTTGAAATTTTCCCGTTTGTCGCCTTTATATTTGCGATACATGTTTCTTAATTCTATAGATAGCACATTTAAAGGACCTGCTCTGTCAAATTTGGAATTTGTATAATTGAATTGAACTGTACTGTCGTCACCTGAAAAATCAATAATGTTGTCAGCCGGATATTCTCCGTTTATATATTGAGTGTCAAAATCCCCATGCTCATGAAATATAAACAGGTCAGTCCCACGCTTCTGTAATTTTTCAAAAAGTTTGAATTTCATAAATGGATCCTGACGATAGTTGTAGAAGCCATTGCCTGAAGAGACCTTGAAAGCCTCTGGAACAATCTCGCGCATGTAGAATTGTTCGTTCTGCCATGCAGTAAGACAATCGGAATTATATCCGTGACCATTGAAAACAACAAACTTGTCAAGCGTATTATTCTCTTTATGAGCGGCAACAACCTTTTTAAGATATCTCGAAAGAAGAAAATACTTACCCAATCTCATATCGGAAGGCGGCAACATACGGGCAGAATAAAAATCGCTTTCCACAACTTGGGGAGAGTTTTCCTTTAGCTTGTAATAGTAGAGATTTGGAAATTTATCATCTCTGCTTAAAAACTCAAATTCAAGATCGAGGTCATCATAAAACCTGTCAGAAGTAACTGAAGATTCAAACATTGGGAATTTTTCTTCATCCATCTTAAAAGCAGTTGTGGCATGTTGAAAATTTCTAATTCTTACAATAGGTATATCCCCCACAAACACCGCCCCTTCCATTACAGGTTTCTTCTTGTAGATAACCTCTATCTCTTTCCTGAGTTTCATTGGATCATCCCACTCTCCAGCCAAAATCATTGCACCAAGACCTTCACTTTCAAGTTGAGTTTTATAGGCCAAAACGTCAGCCTTAACAGCTCTAAAACTCTTTTGATCAATAACTATTAAAAATCTACTATCAAATTTTCCTTCTGCTGGAATAAACAGACTTTTTGCAAAAGAATCTGTCACACCAAAAAGCAGACTGGCAAATATTGCTATTATTATATATTTAATTTTCATCTTTATCATTCTAACGCATATAAACTTCCAACCTATTTGCAGTTTTGAGCAGTTCTGCTCTCAGAACAGGATTGACACCACTTTCTGCTGCCAGGATTCTGCATGCCGATACAATGTCACTTTTTCTATATGAAAGTGTAAACCAACCCAGAGCCTCCGCAAGATCAGTCCTCAATTCCACAGATTCATCCTTATCAGCAAGTATCCTCAAATAATCGTCCACCAGCTGATGATACGGATTGTTCCTCAACATGCTGACTCCCATCTGGCGAGACTTGAGTTTAAGATTCTTGTTTGCCAGATCAAGGCTGTACTCTGCCATTCTGCGTCTTGAAGCCATAACATTTTTAAAATCTGCTATCTTTTTTTCCTTATCAAATAACCAGTTAGATTCGTTTAATTGCTTCAAAACCTCGTTTTCCATTTTGTCCAAATTCATCAGATCAAGACAGGAAATTGCATTAAACTCAATCCTTTCGTCGAGAAAATCATTAACATACACCGAGGCTATATATGGGATGAACTCGTCCTTCCCTATCCTTCCCATTGAATAAACAGCTTTTCTTCTTATAAACTCATATGGATCAGTTACAGCCTGCATCAACATCTTTTCAAAATTGCCATCTATATAGAATTGCAACAAATGATAAACCTGCAACCTAAGCATGTAATATGGAGATGTTTGATATGTTTTCAATAACAGATCAGACATTTGTCTATAATTAAGCTCAAAAAGTTTATGAAGTGCAAGTCCTTTAAGATCTGGATGACTGACATTATTAAAAAAGTTAAGCCAGTACAGAGTGTCTTTTGACCTCAAGTCAGCTCTTCCAGAAAAAGGTTCTTTAGTGGTAATGACCGTTTTTTTGAAAATAAATGTTGGATCTCCTATAATGTGAGATTCGAGAATATTTGTCTGTTGCGCCCATTCACCAATACTGTAACCTAGCCCCAGAAGTCCTAACAGATCGCTTGAAGACTTGTCCTGCAAAACATTTACAGTATTACCAATACATACAACTGTCTTACCTGGAGAAAAAATATATTCTCCTGCAATATAGTCATCCTCACGAAAATCTCCATTATAGCAGGCATCAAATATTACTACTCTTGGGTTGGGCTTAATTTTCGGGACATCCGCTAGTACAATGCCAGTACGTATATCTTGCAAAGAATCCTCAACTATCTGCTTTGGATCAAACGCTCCTGCAAACCAGGTAGAGTCGATATTATAATATCTCATCCAGTTCTTTTTAAATTCAGAAAGGTCTTTATTTTCCTTTTGCAGCTTTCTCAATCTTTCTCTAAAAAGATATTTAGCTGCTTCTGGATATAAATCAAGAGCATCTGCCTTAGGCATAGCTGTTAAATATTGTCTATCAGGAGTCCCGTGCTCATGAAAAAACATCAAATCCACATCATTTCTTTGCATTTCATCAATCACAATATCCTTCATATAAGGATACATGCAGAACAACAAGGATTTTGCAGAGTTCCTGTCATGAAATGCCTGAGGAAATTGTTCTCTTAATGTTACTCCTTCCTCTTTCCAAGCAGTAAGACTGTTGGAAAAAGATCCCTCACCAGTATAAGAGACAAGAACATTCATTTCATTGGAAGAATTTCTTTCTGCCACAAGTTTATTGAAATAATCACTTATTTGTCTGTATCCCTCCTCACCACTTCTGGTAGGTTTCACCCTTCCAGTATAAATATCACACGAGATTCTTTGAGGCGAATCCCATCTTAGCGAATAATAATAGAAAAGACTCTTAAGAGAGTCTTTTGCAATAAAGTCAAATTTCAGGTCAAAATCATCATAGAAACGATCAGAGGGTACAGAGGAATCAAACATCGGAAATTTTTTCTGATCCATTTTGAAAGCAGAGGTAAAATGCTGCGCATCTCTGATCATAGGTACAGGAATCTGACCAACAAAAACAGCTCCTTCAAGATTGTCATGGTCATAAAGTTTTACTATCTGAGCTTTAACCTGTTCAGGAGTTTCCCAATCGTCAGGCAAAAGAAATGTAGTAAAACCCTCAGCTCTTAACATTGATTCATACGCCTTCAATTCGGTCTGGCACACGTTAAAAGTACCCTTGTCCACAAAAATTGCGAAGCCTCTCTCTCCAGCCCAAGAGGCGAAAGAGAGAGAGACCAGCAATAAGGTAAAAATAAATTTTCTCATCATCCTGCTAAAATGTAAAGCCAAGTGTGAATGTTGACTGAATCCTGTCACTATCCCAATCGACAGGTTTGTAATAATCAACGGCTGCCTTGACAAACAGACTTGTACGTCCATTTTTACTTATAGATGTTACATAACTAACATCACCACCAAACATTGAATAGCTGTTGGTCATGTATTCAAAATCAGGTGTCATAAAATCTGTAATGATATATGAGTCTGGTTTTGCACCTCCATAATTATAATGACCATCTAAATTGTCCTTGTAAACAAAGTTAGCACCTACCAGAAGATTAGACTTTTTCCCAAGGCCAAAACTATATTTGCCGTTGATGCCAATAAAGAAATTTTCCACCATCTCTGTAGATCTTGGGATATAGTAAATATCATCGTTCTTCTTATATTGTGCCAGAACACCAGCTCTCCATTTGTAGTTTTTATCAGCACCTCTGAAAAAGTCATACTTGAAAGAGGCTATTTGCTCCTTATAATCAGAACGTATGCTTTTGTAAAGAACCACCCAGCGCTGAACTTCATAAGTATTATCCAGTTGCTGGACATATTCGATACCATCCAACTTGCTGTCGGCATAAGATAATTCAAGCCTCTGAAGATTATCACCATCCTTGATTGCAACAAGTTTGGCTTCTATCTCCTGAGTTTTAACTGTCCCTTCCTTTTTAGGTTTTGATGGTGAACTAATTACATCCTCCATCCCATAAATATAATTTCCAGACAGCAAAAATCTGTACTCATCCATCAAATATGAGTACTGGAGACCTCCACCAACTTGGTTGCCCTTGTACACAAACATGCCGAGAGATTGAAGACCTCCGACAGTAGCTTCATAACCATTACCCAACCCTCTGAGAACAAACACGTCCTGATTGACTTGAGTGTCACTGTTGGTAGTTGTTGATTCCTGAACAAGATTTTGATATTCGAAATTAATTCCGATTCGATGATTGCCCATAATCACTACTGCAGAAGGTTTGACGTTTATAGAATAAACATATGTTTCCGAACGTGGATCCATTTGTTTAGCACCAACTTTTGTTCTATATTCTGCTTGTGCACCAAGTATAACTTTATCCCACAACGGTTTACTGGCGACTTTCATGGCTAGATTATAGGACTGTTTAAGAAAGTCACTCAAATTTTTGTCAACCGTATAATATGGCATTCTTCTGTCAAAATCGAGCATTGTAGTATTAAACAGTGTGTTCCTCTGCGCTTCATTGACATATGAGAAGCTACCCCAAATATAACCACCTCCAAATTTGAGACCACCTTCCGAAGAGACTGTTATTGCTCTTTCTCTCTCTCCATCACTGTTAAGTTTATAATCCCCGTTTTTATAACCATAAGCAAACTTAAGGTCACTGTAATATGAAAGATTATCCAAAACCAGACCTGCTCCATTATAAGTATCCATCCAAAGTGATCCGGCTTTAAGTCGTTCAATGGATGCCGGAGATGTACGTTTAACCGCAGCATCCTGGGCTGTTACCACATTAGTAGTAAGAAGTGTAATTACCAAGACTCCTGCCCAATATATGTATTTAAAATTTTTCATTGTCATATCGTTGCTTTTGTTAAACACTAATCCCAAGTATTCCATGAAGGAGCTTTCGCACCATATCGCCTTATCATAGGAGTATCCATAACTTCAAAATCGTTGGTACTGTTATTTGTATCATAAAGAATAACTCTTCCATTTACAGTCTCCTTAACTTTTCTGGCAACACTTTTACCATTATAAGTTCCTCCGACTGTAGCTGCACCTGCATCAAGCACTGTTGGCATCCTCTTAAGATTCATCTGATTAACATTACCCACTAATTCCAAGGCATCAACAACTTCCGAAATTGGGATCTTGTAACATTTTGTTGTCGAACCCACCGGCGTAACATAATTTGCAGGTACTATTGGCTGTGATGGGAAATAGATCACGAAAGCCCCTCCAAACACTGTTGTCAGCCATTGAGGAGTAGGAGACGGCCAAAATGCCATAATCATGTTAATTGCCGGATTATCACTTATAATCGAACTTGTATTGACAAGTGTCTCGAATTCAGCCGTAATTAGATTCACGGGACTATTTGGATTAAGTGTCGATTTTTGATGATTATCTGCCATTTGTGCAATAATTATAGATTCGCCTGGGTTAAGAGGATAATCCTGATTGGTAGGTACTTGCCATATCTGAAGTGCATATACATATTTATCAGCATCCTCTCCTGCCCATACAGGAAGATTTGCAGTGGCAGTCAAAGGATTGATAATGGCTATACATAGACCTTTAACATTTTGGACTGTTTCACTGTTGTTATAAATCTCATAAAACTGATCCCTGAAATATGAACCTCCTGAAGGGGTCTTTGAGCCACAATAAAAAACTTCCTTTAAAACAAGATTACCAGCTTTTGAAGATTCTACTTTAACTACTTGACGTACCCCGGATCTGATAATCTCAGTATTAACTACGCTTCCGCTATAATTATAAGTAAAGCCGTGCTCATTCATTTCTGCAGAAACAGTGATTGTATATATACCTGGAATCACATCATCAACTGTCAGCATACCATCAGAAGACATTGTCTTGTTTATCTCATACCTCTCATTATAATTGATCAGCTTAACATTAAACTCAGAAGGAGTTGGAGCATCTCCAAGTTGAAGATCCAATACTATGACCGATCTTACTGGCTCTACCTTCTTGGTATGGGCATTGTCATCAAATTGATCACAAGCAGTCAACCCTGCAAAAGCCCATAGAAATACCATAAATATCTTTATTTTATTTTTCATACCAAATCATTTTAGACTATTTGATAGTTACAGTAAATTCAAAGCCGAAATAGATCGGCACATTCAACCTGGTAAATGAACCAGGGTATCGTTTACTCTCATATTTAGGACGTGTATTGAACATATTATTCACGTAAAATGAGGCTTTCATAAGTTCTCCTATTTCCTTTGTTAAGTTTAAATTGATGGTTAATGTTGGAAAATATGATTCAGCAATATGTCTAACGGCACTTTTTACATCAAGCATGTACTCCAGTTGGTCATAAGTAGAACCTTGTTTATTGGTAAGCTCTCGTATCTGTGTTTCAGTAAGATTATGAACTAAACCATCTTCATATGAAATATATGCAACAAATACTGAATCATTTCCATATGTTGTCCATGTCTTATTAATCCAGTTTACCTGAGCAGTAGCGGTAAGAACAAATCCAATAGCTGGAATATTGTGTGTTGCACGCAAAGTTGTAGTAAAGCGTTCCCTCTCATCTTTGGAATTGGCTGGCTCATATATTGCTATATTCTTTTCCAGACTATTACCATTTTTGTTAGTGCCAAATTTGTTACCTGTATTCCAGTCTGTTGTTCTCATATAGGCACCATTTAAAACAAAAGACGTCCTAATCTGGTCAAACCTTCCAAGATCAAAATCAAATTCGACGCCCCTGCTATGACTCCTTGTATTATTCATTGGGCTCGCATAACTTACAAAAATATTGCTTCTGCTTTTCTCTTTCAATAGAGGTATTGCACCTGCATTAGCCTGCCCAACTTCATATTGAATATAATTAATTAACTTGAAGTTGTCTACTGAATATCCAAGATTGTAACCGTTTTTTAGTTTTTCGTCATAAGCAGTAACAGAAAACCGCATTTTATCAATCTTTAAATCAATCCCTATTTCACTCTTTTTATTAGACGCTATCTTCAGATCTGAATTCTTGGTATTGAAAGATCTGGTAGAGATTAATAGCAGCTGTTCATTTGTTGGCACTATAGAGCTATTAAGAGTATTAAAATGAACAAAATCAAAAAATGCATTTTCAGGATAGAGATAAAGGATAGTTGGTGCCTTTGCATTTACACCATATCCTCCGCGAACAAAAAATTTATCAGGTATTACTTCTATGGAAGCATTAATACGAGGTGCTACAAAATTTTTTCCGGCTATATTATCATATCTTCCACCTGCCTGTATATACAGTTCTCTCTTTCCAAAAGACCAGACCATATTCTCCTCTGCATAAATTCCAAGTTGATTTACAAAAGGAATATCCGAATATTTTCTTGGTCTCGGAGAAGAATTTTCACTACCTAAATTTCTATAAGGCGGATTTGCCAAATCATACACCTTTCCATCACCAAGATTGCCATCAGATTTAAAATCTGCACCTATTACTATTCTGTTTACAACATTACCAACAGTCTTTGTAAAGGTTCCATTCACCTTGGCGAAAATATTCAGTTCATCTCCATAAATATCATATCTGCTTTTATATTCGTTTGGCAATATAGTAGCATAATAATTACTTTCACCCGGAGGAATATTTGTGAGTTCCTGTCCATAGATGTCATAAACTTTCTGCCCTGGTTTATTGCTTAAAACCGCTCCATCAGTATTGGACATTGAATAGGCAGCAAACGCATTACCCAAAAGCTCACTTCTGTAGGAATGTTTATCTGTATAATTAGCTGATAATGCATACTTCACATTATTAAGCCATCCTTTGTTAATATTCCAAGTTCCATTAGTATTAAACCTAAATCCATATTCCTGAGCTCCAGAAGTCAGTTGACTTCTCGCATCATTAGGATTTAATTCCCGGGTGTCTTTACCCATTGTAAAATCCAATGAAGTATTAGACACAAGATCGTTAAAAACATTGGAATACAAAGCCTTGGCAGTGACTCTCTGATAGTAAACATAGGATTCTGTAAGGTCAGCAGTACTGTATGCGTAATCACCACTGATATTCAAATTACCTTTTTTCTCACCCAAAGATATTCCCTTGCTTACTGAAGCTTGATAGATATGAGGGTCTGTTTTAAACCTTACAGTAAAAGGCTCGCGACCAGCTTTAGATCTTATGATTACAGCCCCAGAAGTCAAATCTCCATATTCCACAGATGGAATACCCCTTATAACCTCAACTGATTCGATATTGTCAGTTGAAATAGACCTTATGTCAAATCCTGAATTAGGGCTGGCACCACCAGCCACAGCACCAGCAGAACCTGTTATGGTAGGTGTTAAAGCCTGTAAATTGGCATTATTCGACAAAGGAGATCCATCTACATAGATAGCAGTACCCAGACTGTTCATGTTTGCACCGGTAGTAGAATTGTCTATTGTCCTAATAGTAAAAGTCTTAGCAGTTGTAAGGCTTGGGTTAGCTATTACTCCTCCAGGTAGAAGTTGCATAATATCTGAAAGAGAGCTCGTTTGCAAGTGGTCCATAGCCTGTCTCGATATATTGGAAGCTGTAGCCTGACCAGCCTTACTCTCTTTGGCAACAACAGAAACTTCATTCAGTCTAAAAGAACTGTACTGCATCTCAAACTTCATCTCAATCATTCCTGAAGGCATTAAGAATGTAGTATCAACTGGTTCCATGCCCAAGAAAAAAATCTTAACATTCACCTTGCCAGGTGACAATTTTTCAATAATAAACTCCCCCTTTTTATCTGTTGTGGCAACAGATCCTTGAGGAAGTACCTGAATTGTGGCAAATTCGATAGGATTATTTGTACCCTTCTCGATCACAATTCCTCTTAGAGTTGCTTTTCCTCCTTGAGTTGTCTGTGCAGACATGTCTGTACAGAATCCCGCTGTCAAAAACAAAACTAAGACAGTAAAGAAAAGAATTCCATCTCTCCTCCCTGATACTTGTTTTTTGCGTTTAATCATAGTTCAGAAAATATTTGTGGGTTAATTTTTCAATCTATTTATTGTTCTGACAAGTTCACTTTTAACCTGTTCACTTTGCTCTACATTCAACTGCTCCTGACAAAAGTTGATAATATCGTCCCTCCTCCATGACTGAGTATACCAGCCAAATGCCTCTGCGAGTAACAGCTTGAGATCATTGTCTGTCGACTCTTTCATAAAACGGAAAAGTGTGTCTAAATATGTCGGATTGGTTGAGTTACGTAAAGAAGTTATTGTAAATTTTTTCTCTTTAGCACTGATTGACTTATCTAACAGGGCATTAAAATCTTTCTTCTGACTGGAAAATGAATATTCAAACTTCTTTTTCTCGTCCATCTTGTCTTTGTACCATTGATAATTCTTATTACTAATCGCTTTATCTATAGCAGCAAGAGCTAACTCTTCAGGATAATTTTCTATAGCACTCTTCAACTGAAATTCAACTCTTTTGCTGACTCCGGGTTGCATATATATACTAACAATCTGCTCCAAAAGTTCCGGCGAACTATTGTTCGCTGCCGAAATTGCGGCAAGTCTTCTCTGGAGCTCATAACTGTCATTTAATCCTAATTTAATAGAAGGAACCAAGTTTTTATCATAGCTCTTATTAATAAGTGTGAATGCTTCGAGTCTTACTACACTGCGATTTTCTTCCTTTTGAATCCTCAACAGTTCGTCTGTAGAAATTTGATTTGCTTGATAAAGCATTTTCATGGCAAGTGCTTTGTAATCAGCATTTGCATCTTTCATGGCTTTTCTCCAAAATTTTTCATCATTCCTGCGACTCACTATCGCCTCATTTATGTTATTCAAATCAGGCCTGGTGGAAGTAAAATGAAAAGTAGGATCACCAAAAAGATGAGACTCAAGAGTCATCTGTCCCTTTGCCCAGTTCCCTATACAAACGCCAAGATCAAGTAGCCCCATTAGCTGATTTGTCCAAGTATCCTGCAAAGTGTTGACAGAATTGCCCTTGACTACCACGGTGTTGCCAGGATTAAAAATATAGTGTCCTGCTATATAATCGTCCAGATGAAAAGATCCATTAAAACAAGCGTCAAGAATTACAACTTTAGCATTTGAGACATATCCCTCCATATCATGAAGAGATATATCAATAGCCTCGTCACTAAGACTGTCCTGTCGTACGATTTCAGGGTCAAATGCATTATTTACCCAACTCTCCGGTATTCCATATTCCCGTATATAATAATTCTTACTCGCAGTAGTATCGTCTGAATTTCTGATTTTGCTACGAAAAAACTTTTTAGCAAATTCGATCCAGTCTGAAGCAGTTGTAGCAAGAGGAGTTCCATTCAAATACTGCCTGTCTTCAGACCCGTGATGATGAAGTATTGCAAGTCCGAGATCCTCCCGTGCAAGCTCTGCCATCAAACGATATTTAACATAATTATCATAAGTGTGGTCAATATAGTTCAACCTGTTATAACCTGCCCCTACAAAAGGGAACTGTTCGGTGAGACTGTAACGCTCATCCGCGCGGGCAACCATACAGTCTGAATTATAGCCGTGACCTGCAAAATAGGTAATTGCTCCTACAGATCGAACAATGCCTTTTTCCCGTGCAGCCTTCTCAAGATATTCATTAATAAGTTGAAACTTGTCTTTACCCTTGACTGTAGGAGGTTTAATTCTGGCACTGTAAATATCGCATGTAATATGATGCGGACTGTCAGATGCTAAATTGTAATAAAAATAAAGACTATTTGTAGAGTCCTTTTTTAAAAAGTTAAATTTAAGATCAAAATCATCATAAAATCTATCAGATGGTACCGATGAAAGATTCCATGGTCGCCGCTGATCCATTTTAAAAGCAGTTGTAAGATGTTGCGCATCGCGAATCATAGGAACAGGAATATCACCTATTAAAACTGCTCCCTCAAGATTGTTATTTAGATATAGCCTTTTTAATTCCATTCTAATAGAATCAGGAATATTCCATTTATCGACTATCACAAAAGTATTAAGGCCATCCAGCCTCACAGCTGTGGAATATTTATCAATTGATGCACGACAGTTTTCATAAGTATTTTTGTCAACCACAATTGCAAAAGAACGAGGTTGAGATTTGGCACTTGCATAACTTGCTGCCGCTACAATTATAAGTGCCACAAGAACAATTTTTGTGGAAAAAAACTTCATATTTTATTTAATAATGTTATGTAATAAAAAACAATAGAAAGACAGAGATGTGAATCAGAGTTCACTCTCATCATAAAATCAGTTGTCGGTGTTTTTCATTTTTTTTAACACTATGCGAAATAAGATGTCTGCCACAACAAGGGCAACAATTTTTCGGATCATCACAAGGGTGATCAGGCTGAGTACAGGAACATTTTGAACTTATTCCCCAAAAAATCAAATGTGATGAGTGGCTACAAAAACAAGAATACCTGCCAATACCCATGATAGTAACAAGATACATGGCAGAACTCACAATTGATAATATGACTAAACCTGAACGCAATTAAAGGCTCTTTTAAAGTTAAAGCAAAAATATAAAAAAAGATTATAAATAAAATCATATCCTTTAATAGCTCCACTCCGTCCCCTCTTTAGTATCTCTTATTTCAATGCCAAGAGCTTTTAAATTATTTCTAATATTGTCACTTGTTGTAAAATCTCCTTTCCTTTTAGCCTCTGATCTTATGTCAAGCAGTAATTTTATTACCTCATCTAAAATCCCAGTATTATTTCCTTCAACCTTGTCGTCCTTAAGTCCGAGTATTTCTGTTAACAAAGTATTAAAAATATAGATAAGACTCTCTTTCTCTGACTGAGATAATGCTAATTGTTTTTCCTTAACTTGATTAACAATCTTTACTGCATCAAAAATATGAGATATTGCGACAGGAGTATTCAAATCATCGCAAAGTGCATCATATATCTTGTTAATCAATGAATCAACTCCAAGTTCAGAGGTTTCTGCAACCACTGGCAATTTTACTGCATCTTTTGAGGCCTGAATCAATTTTTTCAAACCTTTCTCTGAAGCTACCAAAGCTTCATTACTAAAATCGAGAGTACTTCGATAATGAGCCTGAAGAATAAAAAATCTTACCGTCATTGGAGAAAATGGCTGTGACAGCATCTGATGCTTGCCCTCAAAAAGCTCCTCAAGGGTAATAAAATTACCAAGAGATTTGCCCATTTTCTGTCCATTAATGGTAATCATATTATTATGCATCCAGTAACGAACTCCACCAACTCCTCTTGAAGCAATATTCTGGGCAAGTTCACATTCATGATGTGGAAAAAGAAGATCCATTCCTCCTCCGTGAATATCAAACTCTTCACCCAGATATTTTGCACTCATTGCAGAACATTCAAGATGCCACCCAGGGAACCCTTCGCTCCAAGGTGAAGGCCATCTCATTATGTGCTCAGGTGAAGCCTTTTTCCATAAAGCAAAATCATATGGAGACCTTTTATCATCTTGTCCGTCGAGACTTCTTGAATTTGATTGAAGGTCCTCAAGCTGCCTGCCGGATAATACTCCATACTTAAACCTCTTATTATATTTCTCAACGTCAAAATAGACCGAACCACGACTCTCATATGCAAAGCCATTATCAAGAATGGTTTTCACAAGAGCAATCTGCTCTATTATATGTCCTGAGGCTCTCGGTTCAATATCGGGAGGAAGTGTATTAAGTAGTCTCATACATTCATGAAAGCGAATTGTGTACCTCTGTACTATCTCCATTGGCTCGAGTTGTTCCAGCTTTGCTTTTTTTAAGATTTTATCATCTCCTTCGTCCGCATCGCTCTCAAGGTGACCAACATCTGTAATGTTCCTTACATATCTGACCTTGTACCCGAGATGTCTGAAAAATCTAACCAAAACATCATACGTTACTGCCGGCCTTGCATGTCCAAGATGTGCATCTCCATAGACAGTAGGACCACAAACATATATGCCTACCATTTGAGGATGAATAGTCTCAAACTTTTCTTTTTTTCTAGAAAGCGTGTTATAAATAGTAAAATCCCTCATTTTACGGTCGATTAATGCCGTAAAATTACAATAATATTTTTATTCCAGGCTTTCCCTATCGAGAAGCTTGATACTTACTGCGATAATTTCATAAGTATGTCTTTCAGTGCCACTTTTTGTCTGGTACTGAACCGGCTTGATTCTTCCGGAAACATGCAAATAACTGCCTTTCTTAATTTGAGAAAAGTCAGGTATGTTTTTGCCATTCCATGCAATAATGCTGTGCCAGACTGTCTCCTCATGCAATTCGCCCTTTCTGTTCTTAAACGTCTCATTAGTTGCCAGTGAAAATCTAATAAATGATCCGCCATCCTCAAGTGAAATCAGCTTTGGGTCAAAACCAACATTTCCTCTTAGCTCCACCTTATTTACCCAGTTTTCCATCTTGTAATTTTTATAGATTAAAATCGAGACAAATAAAAGCAGAAAAAATATCATAAATAGTTTATAAACGTTTATATCCGTTTAATTTAACTACTTGATTAATTATATTATTTCTATCAATTTTTAAAATCAAACAAATATTAAAAATCACCATAATTTTTGACGATTATATCCTTTTTAATGTTTTATTATCAATACATTTGAATCCTTCACAATTATGATTAAATGATATGGGAATTTGTAAGGAATGTGGAAAGGAGTTACGTGGAAGAAGCGATAAGAAATTTTGTTCCGATATGTGTAGAAACTCTTTTCACAATAAAAAAAGGAGAACTGATAATATTAGAATAGCTGAAGTAAACAAAATCCTTCTCCGTAATAATCGCATATTCAACAAATATATTTCTGAAAACGAGGTCTTTATCAATATTAATCAAGCCCTTGATGAAGGAGTGGATTTAACGCATTTCACATCAATTCAAATAAACCCTTCAGGAGAGACATGTTTTGTGTGTTATGACACTGGCTTTGTAATAAAATCGCGTAATATGATTAAGATCACAAAAATGTCCAATAGTTAACAATCTATCAAAATTATAGCTATTTTTGAAGCAATAATAATTTAACAAAATTTGATAATTTCTTTAATAAATAAAGCCATGAAAAAATTACTCACAGTCTTATTAATAACTTTTTTTGCCATCTCCCTGTCATCCTGCGTGGAGAACTCAAAAAAGTATAAAGCTTTGCAAGCTCAAATGGATTCATTATCCACATTAACTGCCACTAAAAGTGCCGAGTTCGAAGAAGTATTTTCTACTCTCAATGAGGTTGAAAATGGACTTAAATCTATAAGGGAAGCTGAAAATATACTTGTATTGCAGTCTCAAAAAGGAGGAGCTGAAGTTAATGCAAGTTCCAGAGATCGTTTGATGTCAGACGTCACAGCCATCGGAGAAGCAATTAAGAATTACAAAAAACAAATTGAAAAGCTAAAAAATGACAGCAGAATCCAGTCTGCTCAATTTATGAAAAGGCTTAATGCTCTTGAAGCAGAACTTAATGCTAAATCAGAACTTATAGCTGATCTCGGAAGACAACTAGAAGAGAAGGAAAATCAGATAAAAGTCAAGACACAACAGATTTCCTCACTCGAAGAGACTGTTGAAACTCTCAAAAACGATGTCTCCAGCCTGAGTGCAGAAAGTTCCTCTCAGAAAGAGACCATCTCATCACAAGAAGCTCAAATAAACACCGGATATTATATTGTTGGTACAAAGGCAGACCTTATTGCAGCCAACGTAATGTCAAAAGGCGGTTTGTTCAGATCAGCCAAGATTTCTTATCAAGCAGAGCAATCAGCATTTGTGAAAATCGACATCCGGGAACTCCGAGAGATTAAGCTAAATGCAACCAAAGCAAAAGTTATGTCGTTACACCCGACAGGGACATATTCTATTGAAGAGGATGAGGCCGGAATGCTTGTTCTTAAAATTACCGATCCAAAAGCTTTTTGGGAACAAACTAAATATCTCGTAATACAAATTCAATAAAGCATGAATAAGCTTGGCACAGTGATCGTCTTGATCGCCTTTATTATTCTTCAATCATGTGACCGTAAAATGACAGAAAACCCATTGTTGCTACCATCGAACAACCAATATGGTGCTCCTGCTTTCGATAAAATCAAAATATTTCATTTCAAACCTGCTTTTGAGACAGCTATAGCTGCTTCAAAAGCAAGAATAGATTCAATTATTAACAATCCTGACGCTCCAACATTTGCAAATACTGTTGAAGCTCTCGAATTTGCAAGCCGGGACCTGAGTAATATTGCATCCATTTTCTTTGCCTTAAACGGCTCAAATACAGACTCATCCATGCAAAAGGTTGCGCTTGAAGTCTCTCCCCTGCTCTCTGACTTTGGCAACGATATCATGCTCAATGAAAAGCTGTTTAACAGAATAAAAAGTGTATACTCAGCTAAGGATTCCCTCCAACTTAATCAAGAGCAAAAACGTTTACTGGAAGAGACTTACAAAAGTTTCACAAGAAATGGAGCAAATCTTAATCCCGAACAGAAAGCAGAACTTAAAAAAATTGATAATGAACTGGCGCAGTTGAGTCAAAAGTTCGATCAGAATGTTCTGGGAGCAACAAATAAGTTTTTCTTACACATTACTGACAGCTCCCAACTTGTGGGTTTACCTGAATTCGTTAAAGAAATGGGTGCTTCAGAAGCTAAGAGTCGTTCTTTGGAAGGTTGGGTTTATACCCTGCAATATCCCAGCTACGGCCCATTTCTTCAATATAGTGAGAACAGGGAACTTAAGGAAAAATTATGGAAAGCATCAAATAGAAAAGCATTTGGCGATGAATTTGACAATCAGGAAATAATCAAAAAAATTGTTGGTCTGAGAGCGAAACGAGCAAAACTGCTTGGTTTTAAAAATCATGCAGAATATGTTCTATCTGACAACATGGCTAAGAATCCAGAAACAGTTAATAAATTTCTGTCAGATCTACTCGACAAGTCACTTCCTTATGCCAGAAAAGATCTGGCCAGTATTCAAGCCTATGCAAATGCCAATGGATTCAAAGGCAAGTTAATGCCGTGGGATTTCAGTTACTATTCTGAAAAATATAAACATGAAAAGTACTCAATCAATGATGAACTTTTAAAACCATATTTCAAGCTTGAAAATGTTGAAACAGCAGTTTTCAGTCTGGCCGATTCTCTTTACGGACTGAAATTTGTCCAAAACAAATCTCTTCCTGTTTACCATCCTGATGTAAAAGTATTTGAAGTTTTTGACGCTGACGGAAAGTTCTTGTCTTTACTCTATGTCGATTACTTCCCTCGTGAAGGCAAAAACAGTGGAGCATGGATGACAAATTTTAGAGAGGAATATATTATGAAGGGAGTTGAATATCGACCATTCGTTACTTTAGTTTTCAACTTTACAAAACCAACTGAGAATAAACCATCTCTTCTCACATTTTACGAAGTAACCACAATGCTACACGAATTTGGGCATGCCCTTCACGGCATGCTTGCAGAAGGAAGTTATGCCAGCCTGACAGGTACAAATGTCAAGCGGGATTTTGTGGAATTGCCTTCGCAGATCATGGAGAATTGGGCAACTGAACCAGATTTTCTTTCATCTTTTGCAAAGCATTACGAAACCGGTGAAATTATTCCTCAGGAAATGATTCAAAAGATTGTTGACTCCAAAAACTTTTTAAGCGGATATAATTCTGTGCGTCAACTTTCGTTAGGCATAAATGACATGGCATGGCATACAGCAACTGAGACTCCTGACAAGGGAGTTATGGAATTCGAACGTGAAGCCACCAAGAAAGCACAATTAATGCCACTTATTGATTCTACCTGTACATCAACCTCTTTTAGCCACATTTTTTCAGGTGGATATTCTGCCGGATATTATAGCTATAAGTGGGCGGAAGTTCTTGAAGCAGATGCATTTTCACTCTTTAAAGAAAAAGGAATTTTCAATAAAGAAGTTGCTGCATCCTTCCGTGAGAATATCCTTTCAAAGGGCAATCTCATGGATGCAGATGTTTTGTATCGCAACTTTAGAGGCAGGGATCCAAGACCTGAAGCTCTGCTTGAGAAATTGGGAATGAAATAACCATTCCGTTTTAAAAATTATTCAATACATCTTCAATAAGGATTGTTGTGGTAAGTTCAAAATCTTACCACTTCTTCCCTTATACTTGTCATCCGGATTATATTTGACACCAAGTTTGTTCAATAATGGTTCCACTGCTACTTGATGAAGCTGTAAGCCTATATCCCAAGGATTATATCCCAAAAGCAGTCCGGCTAATTCCTCATATGTCAGCACAGGAATTCCATATCCATTATCTCCATATACCTTACCTTCGATTTCAGATATAACATACTGCCACCTGTCTAAAAAGAAAGTGCATCCTGGACAATTCGCAATGATTAGATCCGGATGATAAGGTTCCATAGAATCCAACTTTTTTTTGGTATTAGAAACTGAGTAACTTCTGTTTGATTTCAATAGATATTGTCTAAATCCAAATCCGCAACAATGTCGTCTTTCGGGATAATCTACCTGGGAACCTCCCCATTCATCTATTAATCCTGCAAGAACATAGGGGAACTCCGCTCCACCTATTCCCTCTTTAGGAAATATTTTTGCATAATGACACCCAATATGATCAACAACTTTTAAAGGCTGTCCGGTTTTATTGTTAACCAAACGATATTTCAACTTCGAAGATATCTCTTTACGAAACTTGTATATTAAGTCACTTGCATGAACCAAATTTTTAGGAATCTCAAAAGTTCTTCCAGTTGCTCTCAAAAGAGCATCCCTTATTTCTTTCTCTTTTTCCGGGAATTCTTTCCATGTTTCAAGAGTCTCTGTATATAATCCAAACGATGTGACACAAGAAACTGCAAAGTTCTCATATCCAGCCTCATTCATAAGAGAAAATTGACGTGCAATAACTCCCATTGTTGTCTCGAAAGGAATTATTCCGGAATGATATGCAATCCCAGTACATGTAGTTTGACGAGCATCATCATAAATATCCTTATGCAGATCATTATGCATTATATCAAGAAAAAGACCCTCTGCAGCAGGGAAGAAATTCTGTCTAATACAGCTCCTTGCAAAATAATAGTTATCTTCAGCAATATGCTTCTGATATGACTCCCAACTTTTACTTTTAATTATTGGTTGCATAATTACTACTTTTCATATATTTCCATAAAATACTCATCCTTCCCCTCACTAAATTCAATCCCCATTTTCTCTGCTGCTTTCTGGCTATACTCTTCTATTAAATTCAGCCTTTCAGTACCTCCCGTCTCATCAAAAATTTTCTTTAGATCACTAAGCGATTCTTCTGATGTTAGTCTTAAAGTTCCTTTCCCGGTCTTATTATAATTTGTGTTTAATCTTTCAAGTATTTCAAATCTATTTTCCTTCAACCAATCCCAAACTGGCCCTTGTTCAGGGTACATCTTGGTATCAACCTCGTCTAAATAAACACAGTATCCATATTTAAGGATATGATCTCCAACAGTTCGCTTAATTGCCAATTGTTTCCTTCCCTGTTCACTGAATATAAAAAAACCGGTCTTTATCGAAAGTGCCCGTAACGACTGAATTATGTAACCAGGTGTATTTCCACGCGGACATCTTGTCTTGCAAGATAGACACTCTCCACAAAACCAAATAGTATCACTTTTAAGCAGTTTCTCTAATTCATCTTCATTACCTCGTTGAACTATTTCTGTGATTATTCTTGGATCATAATCGCGAAATTCGGCTGCTGGACATATGGCCGTGCAAGTACCACAACTTATGCATGCCTTAAAACCTTCGACAAAACGAAAGTCTTTTTTGAGTTCATTCAAAAGTTCCATCTCGATAACCTATTTAGTTATAGCTTTTACCAAATCATCAAACCCACTCTTTATTGAAGAATCATTAAATAATTGGTCAAGATCTCCCCAATCGCAGCTTTCGCAGATCTTCTCATTTATAGGAATTTGTGAGAGCAAAGGAATGTTGAACTTCTTGGCTAATTTTTCTCCACCACCTCTTCCAAATAAAAAATATTTCTCTTCTGGATGAGCAACTGGAGTAAACCATGACATGTTCTCAACAACACCGAAAATAGGTACTCCAACATTATGATCACAGAACATAGAAATAGCCTTTTGAACATCAGATAAAGCAACCAGTTGGGGAGTTGTTACAATTATAACCCCAGTAATACTGTACTGTTGCAAAAGTGTAATATGAATATCTCCTGTTCCAGGAGGAGTATCAATAATAAGATAATCCAACTCACCCCAATCTGTATCATTTATCAGCTGTTTTAATCCATTTGAAGCTAAAGGACCTCTCCATAACATCGGCTGGCTAATGTCGATGAAAAAACCCAAAGACATTATCTTAATGCCATATCTGATAATTGGCTGTATTATACTTTTCCCGTTTTCGGAAATTATTTCAGGTCTATCAGCATGCAAATTAAATATTGTAGGTATTGATGGCCCATACACATCTGCATCTAAAAGCCCGACAGAATACCCATCCATAGCCAGTGAAAGTGATAGTCCTGTCGCTATTGTTGATTTCCCCACACCTCCTTTTCCAGAGGCTACTACAATAACATTCTTGATATTTGACAAATCAAATTTTTCAAAAGGTTTATTATTTTCCATTTACTGTATAATTATAAATAATATAATGCCTTAAATATGAGCACAATTTAGCCTTATAGGCTATATCTTATCATAACACATTATGAACATTTGTTCGTTACAAAAATAAGAAACATCCTTTCAATATCATAATATTAGACAAAATATAACGAACCACTAACATGAATGGATTTCCAGCATAGCATGCTGGAATAAATAATAATATTAAAAAATAGTTATTGGGGGCAAAAGCAAAATGACATAATAATTTAAGTATATTCTAATTATCGGACGATACTCATTTCATTAATAAGATACCCTGCACCTGCAAATTTATCGATGATCCATAATATATAACGAATATCAACATTTACACATTTATTGTATCCTTCCTTAAAGTAAACATCACCAGCCATTGATTCTCGATTGCCATCGAAAGCAAGGCCAATAAGTTCACCTTTGCCATTCATTATAGGGCTACCAGAGTTGCCACCGGTTATATCATTGTCAGTAAGAAAATCTATATAGAGATTACCTTTTTCTCCCCACATACCCCAATCTCTCTGTTCAAGCATTCCTTTTACTTTAGAATCAAGCTTAAAGTCATACTCCTTAGGATTATATTTTTCAAGAATGCCATTAGCTTCTGTCTGATAATGATAATATACGGCGTCAGCAGGTCTTAATGAACCAACCTCGCCATAAGTAAGTCTCATAGTTGAATTTGCATCAGGATAGACAGCTATCCCCTTTTCCTTCTGCATCTCATACAAGGCATGCACATACGCTGTTCGCAATGATGGCATATCCAGTCCAGCATCGTCCAGTATTTTACTTTCAGTCCTGTTATACTCAATGATCCTGCTGGTATTTACAATTATCAATATCGGATCTGCTTCCATCTCCTTGATGCTGACCTTCTTTGAGAAAAAGTCCTTTAACCTGTCGGGATTAGTGACAACACTTTTGTCAAAAATATAATCAGCTATCTTTGAAGCATCCCAACCAAATGATTCTGCAAGTTTTATAAAATCTTTATCATAAAAATTTCTTGGCACCTCCTTCAGATAATAACCCAACATAACCTTGAAAAGTTCTTTGTCTGCTTCAATATTACATTGAGAGAAAATCTTGTCACTTGACTGCATAAACGAAATCAACTCCTTACTTCCAGGAACAATAGAATCCTGTTTTGCTCTGGTCATGCTGTTTAGCAATGAACTGAATCTTTGTCCTATTCCCATAATCTCAGATCCTCGAATCATCGATTCACGAAAATATTCAGTGATTTTGACTATATCAGAAGTGAGTTCATATCCTCTTTTTAAATCTGAAAGAACATTCCCATATTTTTTTTGCCTCTCAGGATTAGCCGCAATCCATTCTGCAAGTTCTTTTTCTCTTTCCTCGAGAACTTGCTGCACATTAAACCTTTCAAGGCATTTATTCTCCCATTTTGCATAATCAGTATAATTGCTGATAGAAAAATATTTGTCTGAATACATGAGTCTGATAGCAGGATCCTTTTCCATATATTTCTCCCAAACGTCAAGTTTGGCTCTGCGAACAGTGTATATTGCAGGATTAAGAATCTCCTGTTTTTGCTTAAGCTCAAACGAAGACATATACCTGTTTGTAGAACCAGGATAACCAATAATCATCGTATAGTCGTCTGGTTTATAGCCTTTTGCAGAAATTTTTAAATACCGGTTTGCCTTTATAGGAACATTCTCTTCGGAGTATTCTGCAGGTTTACCGTCTTTTGCAGCATAAACACGGTAAATTGCAAAGTCTCCTTTGTGCTGGGGCCAGCCCCAATTATCAGTCTCACCTCCGAATGCACCGACAGAAACAGGAGGAGCTCCCACAAGTCTGATATCCGAATAAGTTTCGTAAAAATACAGATAGTACTTGCTTCCTCGCCACATAGACGCTAATGAAACCTCAAAGTCAGATTTGTACCTATCTTCTAAAACTCCTGATACTTTCCTCATAAAAAATATACCTCTGGGCCCTATTTTGTCAAGGGAATCTATTACTCTATTGGTTTCATCTGTAACATCAAGTACTTTTCTAAGAAAGGTAACTGTTTTCCCTTTAATAGGTATCTCTTTATCACGGCTCATAGCCCAGAAACCATTTTCAAGATAATTATTCTCAGGTGTGCTTATTGCTTGAATATCACCATAAGCACAGTGATGATTAGTAATAAGAAGACCTTCGGGTGAGATAATACTGGCAGTGCAACTTCCGCCATCAAGTGCAACTATTGCATCTGTAAGAGCATCACCATTTTCATTATAAATCTCATTCGGGGCAAGTTTGAGCCCCTTGCTTTTCATCTTTGCGGCCAGCTGCTTATCCACAGCATTAATTAGCCACATCCCTTCGTCAGCTTGTGCAAACTGTTGTAGTACACACAATGACAGAATGATTAGTAATAATTTTTTTTTCATCGATTGGGTTAATTAAATTTACGTAACTATCAGTTCTTCACAAAAGTAATTGCAAAAGCAACTTTTGTTTTTAACTTTTTGCTTAAAATGAGTCTAATATGTAAATATGTTATTTAATATACAAATTTAACTAATTTTGTATATTTATTAAATGTAAAATTTATATTAACCCAAAAATCTTACAGTTCATGAAAAAATTCAAGAAAAATTGGCTTCGCCATTTACTTCAATGGGGAACCCTTCTTGCAATTATTATCTTTTTGACTAAAGTCTTCGGAAATCAAACCGCTGACCCTGAGTCATACTGCCCAATGGGCGGTCTCGAATCCTTAAGCACATACCTGGTCTCCGGGTCATTAGCATGCAGTATGTCAATGGCCCAAATAATGATGGGTATTGTGTTGGCTCTTACTGTAATCCTTTTCAGTAAACTCTTTTGCGGATATCTCTGCCCTCTCGGCTGGGCTACTGAGTATCTTGGGAAACTCCGCGCAAAAATGAAGATTAAAGAAATTGTTATCAAAAACGGTTCAGTACTTGACAGAATATTGAGACTCGTTAAATATGCTCTTCTCTTCATTCTCTTCTATTTTACCATTACAAACTCTGAATTATTTTGTAAAAATCTTGATCCTTATTATGCAATAGCTACAGGCTTTAAAGGTGAAATTACTCTATGGATGGCAATCACAGCAATCGCACTTTTAGTTTTGGGAAGTTTCTTTATCAAAATGTTTTGGTGTAAATATATTTGCCCACTTGGCGCTATAAGCAACATTTTTAAATTTACAATAACTTTTGTAGTACTTGTAGGTATTTATGCAATTCTGGGAATCAGCGGTCTTTCAATATCATGGGTTTACCTCCTTGCAGCTACATGTCTGATAGGTTATATTTGGGAATCTTTTTATCTTGAGTCAAAGGTATTTCCACTTCTCAAAGTTCACCGAAACACAGAGACTTGCAATAATTGTGGATTGTGTGCTAAAAAATGCCCATACAGTATTGACGTTGACAAAGTAGAGACTGTGAAACATATCGATTGTACACTTTGCGGAGAGTGTGTGGCTTCATGCAACCAAGGTGCACTGACTTTTGGAAAGAAGAAAGGATTAAGGTGGCTTCCGGCAATATTGACTATTATTTTACTTGCTGCAGCATTTTTCCTGGGTAAAATGTGGGAACTTCCGACAATTGATGTCACATGGGCAGATCAATCTAAAATAGAACAACTTCAAAAAACAGAAATTGACGGCTTGCATTCTGTAAAATGTTATGGAAGTTCTATGGCTTTCAAGGCTCAACTTGAGAAAGTCCCGGGCGTATATGGAGTAGCTACATATGTAAAAAAACACAAAGCTATTATTCTCTATGACCCTTCCGAAACTAATCCAGATAAAATAAAAGAAGCAATTTATACACCTGGTAAATTTAAAATAGCTACCCCTCCTGTTGGAGCACAGATCAAAGTTATAACAATTTACACTGAGAAGATGTATGACAAAATGGATCCAAACTATCTCGGAATGCAGTTCCGTCTAACAAAAAAAGGTTACTATGGTTTGGAAACAGAGTATTCTTGCCCACTCACAGTTAGACTATATATGGACGTTAACGAACCTGTTGATGAGTCCTTCATTAAGTCAATAGTTGAGATGAAAGAGCTTGCAATGCCTGCTCACGATGGAGAAACAAATATTATAAAGGTCGATTACAAGTATGAAGGAATGTCTGATCAGATAGATACAATTTCAAGACGTGAGTTTCTTGAAAGACAGATGTATAAATTCGACAAGACTTTCAAAGATAATTATGAAAAGTGGGGAGGAAAGGATGAGGCAGTATATGAAATTGTATATGAAAATCTCGATAAGCCAATTATTACCAGGTACATTCCGTACCTTGCAAGCCATTTGTCAATGATAGATGGATTCTTGGGTTTAGCTGTTGTCCTTAACGACAATGAAGATTATGCATTCCGAATTACTTACTCAAAAGCTGTGCTTGATGACGACAAAATCTGGGCTGCTCTTACACAACCTAAATGGAAAGTGAAATCAAAGGATGGTGAGATTAGCGAGACAGATCCTAAATTTTCATTCGAAACAAAGGGTCATACTATTGTCATCAAACCAAATGATGTAAAATCTAAATAATCCAAGAATTAAAACAGTAAATAATGAAAAATAATATAATTACAAGATTTCTTGTAATACTTTTCCTGCTTTCTTTATCCGGAATTTCAAGAGCTGATGAAGGTATGTGGCTTGTCAATCTACTTGACAAAAATTTAACGCAGCAAATGAAAAAAACCGGTCTTAAACTGGATCCTAAACTAATTTATGACGAAAGCGGTTCAGCAATAAGCAATGCTGTTGTTGCACTAGATTTTGGTTGTACAGGAAGTATTATTTCCGATAAGGGACTTTTAATAACCAATCACCATTGTGCTTATTCGGATATCCATGCACTCAGCACTCCTGAAAAGAACTATCTCGAAGATGGATACTGGGCTATGAATCAAAGTCAGGAAATCCCTATAAAAGGCAAATCAGTATTTTTCTTGAGAAAAGTCACAGACGTAACGGATGAGATTAAACAAATTTCCGACTCACTCAAGAAAAACAACATACCGGGAGGAATGAGAAAAATAACAAGTATCATCGAAACAAAACATTCGAAAAAGTCTGGTATGGAAACATCTTGCAATTCAATGTGGAGAGGCTCAAAATATTATATGTTTTACTACGAAGTATATACCGACATACGTTTTGTGGGTGCTCCACCGGTGTCTGTAGCTGCATTTGGTGGTGAAACAGATAACTGGGAATGGCCTCAGCATAAGGGAGATTTTGCTTTGTATAGGGTTTATGGGAATAAAGATGGCAAACCAGCTCCGTATTCGGTTAATAATGTGCCAATCTCTCCTAAAAAAGTACTTCCAATTTCCACAAAGGGAATAAAGGATGGGGACTTTACCATGATCATGGGTTTTCCTGGAAGGACAAACAGATACAGCAGCTCATTCAGTATTCACGAAAAGGAAAAAGTAACAAATCCTATATCAGTGAAAATTATGAGAGAGAAACTGGACATTCTCAACAAGTGGATGAAAAGTGATCCAAATATTAGACTCAAATATGCAGATTATTATTTTGGAATATCAAATTTACAGGAAATGCTGGAAGGAGAAGTTATAAACTTCCGCCGCTTCGGAGTGGAAAAAATTTTCCAGGAAAGGGAGAAAGAACTCCAACAATGGATTGATAGTGACTCCCAAAGACAAGCAAAATGGGGGGACCTTCTTCAGAAACTATCTACAAGATATAACGAGACAGAAGAGATAATACGCATCAAAAAATATTATCAAAACACTTTGGTAGGAGGTTATGGCCTTATAGCAATTGCAAACAAGGCAGGCTCTCTGAATAATTCGTCAAACAGAGACAATCTTGATACACTCAAAGTCGGACAGCGCGAATATGTCAATTTTATAAAAGATATCGAAGAGATCTATCAAGAATGTGATATGAGAGCTGAACACGAAATGCTCAAGTATACACTAAAAACATTTGTGGACAATGTACCCCCTTTATACAGAGGAAATTACATTAATGGCCTTGCAAAGCAGTTTAATAATGATGGTGAAGCTATGGCCGATTATATTTTTAGCAACTCTATTTTCACGAATCCCGAAAAATTCAGACAAATAGTAAAAAATGATCAGCCGGTTTCTGTTTTTGGAGAAGATCCTCTTAATCTGATGAGTAAATCGATAGGAGTAAGACCATTTAATGAGGCTATTTCAAAAATTTGCAAAGGAGAAAGTATCGATCAACTTGAAGCAGAGTATGGCAGAGTTATGTACCAAATGAATCTCGATAAAGGTAGAAATCAGTATCCTGATGCAAATTCTACTATGAGACTCACTTATGGCACAGTCGGGCCACTTGATCCGTCAGACGGTATCCACTGTAAATCACAAACAACTACTCAGGGGCTATGGGACAAGTACAATCCTGATAACTATGATTTTAATGTTAAGCCTCGCATGCTAGGTTTTCTAGAAAGTAAAGATTGGGGAAATTATTGTGAAAAAGGGAAGATGTTTATCGATTTTCTCACTAATAATGATATAACAGGCGGTAATTCTGGAAGCCCTGTTATGAACTCCAAGGGTGAAATTATAGGACTGGCATTTGACGGCAATAAAGAATCTCTTGCATCAGATGCATATTTTCATCCTCAGATGAACAAGTGTGTCAATGTTGATATCAGGTATGTTTTATGGATAATAGACAAATATGCAGGTGCCGGATATCTTATAGACGAGATGCATATTATAAAATAAATAGAATTAAAAACATATTTCAAGATGACAATTTTTAATAAAATACTTTGTACCCTTTTTATTTGTATGGGTATATCTTCTACCTACGCACAAAGTGGGGCAAAAGACAAGAAGCCATTTGACAGAAGTGAAAAACTTCCAGTTGATCCTGAAATCAAAATAGGCAAACTTGACAATGGCTTGACATATTATATTAGAAGAAGTTTGAACCCAACAGGACAGGCAGAATTTTTTATAATCCACAATGTTGGTTCTTTACAAGAAAATGATGACCAAAGAGGTCTTGCCCATTTTCTGGAACACATGGCTTTCAATGGAACAAAAAACTTTCCCAAAAAAAGTTTGCTTGAATATTTCAATCGGATTGGTGTTCAGTTTGGCTACAATATAAATGCATATACCTCCATGGACAGAACTGTCTACAACATTTCGGCCGTCCCTACATATAGATCAACAATAATCGATACTGCATTGCTTGCTCTGCACGATTGGTCACACTATATATCATGTGAACCAGCAGAAATTGAAGCTGAGAGAGGAGTAATACGTGAAGAGTGGAGACGTGGAGACGATGCAAGAAGTAGAATGATGAAAGGAATTTCCAAAATTGAGCAGACAGGTTCAAGATTTGCAGAAAGAGATGTCATTGGTTTGATGGACGTTGTAAACAACTTCACCCCACAGACTCTTATCGACTATTATCATAAGTGGTACAGGCCAGACTTACAAGCAGTAGTTGTTGTTGGGGATATTGACGTCAATGATATTGAGCAGAGAATTATAACATTATTTTCCACTATTCCTGCAGCAAAAAATCCTGCTAAAAGAGAAGTTTACACAGTTCCTGACAACAAAGAACCAATAATTGGTTTACTTACGGACCCAGAAAGTAAATCTTATTCATCAAGATTAATTATTAAAATACCAAATTTAACTCCGGAAGAAAAGGCCACAAATGAACTAATCTACAGAGAAGTAATGAAAACGCTAATTGCAGATATCATGAGAGAGCGTACAGCTATTGCTTCTCAAAGCAAAGATGCACCATTTAGAAATTGTGTGCCCGTATTCAGTCAAATCAACTATGCCAAAACAACTTTTATTATGACAGCAATGCCTCACTCACCTGCTGATATGTTAAAAGCAACAAAAGGTATATTGAATGAAGTTGAAAGACTTACATACTATGGAGCAGAGCAAGAAGAGCTTGAGAAAGCAGTTCAAAATGCTAAAATTACTTTTGCAAAAAATTATCAAAAGAGTAAAAATCCTAAGAATATTGATTGGGTAAACCTAATTGTCGAAAACTTTACCCGAGACTATCCACTAATAACCCCTGAAACATTTTACAAAAGTGCTGTTAGTTGTCTTGACAATATTACTTTGGAAGATTTGAACAACAGCATAAGAAACATGCTTACAAAAGAAAATAGAGTTATTGTTTTGTTTGCACCAGAAAGTGAAAAACAGTATTTACCCACAAAAGAAGAGATTCTCAAATTGTGTGAAGAGATTAATGGTAAGGATTTAGCAAGATTTAAACCTGTAAGTGAAAGAGGCCTTAACTTTAATGTAACTTTGAGCCCAAAAAATATAACATCGATTAAGCAGCTAACTAACAAAGACTTTAAAACTCCAATTTACAAGCAACTTGACTCAACTGTGGAAATTATCCTTTCCAATGGAACTCGAGTGATCTGGAATGAACACAAAGGCAGTTCAAAATCAGTGCAGATGAGAGCTTTGAGAGAAGGAGGCTACTTCACCAACATAGATGCTATGGACATCAAATTTGCTGATAGATATAATACTCTTTTCTCTGTCGATTCTTTATCAAAAGATGAGCTTGCAAAATGGTCTTTCCGCAGAAATATATCTCTGAGATTTTCCCTAACAATGAGATACAGCACATTATCTGGTGATTTTGATCCTAAGAAAATTGATGATTTCTTTAAGCTACTCTACACATCGCTTTCGGAGTGCACAGTAAACCAAGATGATTTTAAAAGATCTATCAGTAATGCTATCAAGAATATAGAGCAAGGCAAATCAGAAACTAATATCTTCAATGATTCAGTTTCAAAACTCAGATTTAAGACACGCAAAAGAGGAGATGACTTTACAAAAGAGTATCTGCAAAATGTTACACCTGAAAAACTTGTAGCTCTTCATGAAGCACTTTTCAAGGGAATTAATGGATATACATTTGTATTTTCCGGGCCAATGAGTGCACAAGAAGCTAAACCATATCTTGAAAAATACCTTTCAAATGTGCCTGAAAATAAAAAATTACCTGCGACAAACGTTTCACGTTATGACGAGAGGGCGACAGGCGAAGTTTATCTTAGATATAAAGCTAAAAATCAAAAGAGTACTAAAGCATCTGTAACAAGATACTATTACTCCTCCATGGACTATAATGCATTAAACAACCTTAATGCTAAATTCTTCTCCACAATTATGAGTGACAGATACATGGCATCCATTAGAGAAGAAAGAGGAGGCACATATCATGTAGGATGCAGTTCATATCTGGAAAAATATCCATCACAGATTGCTGAATGTAGTATTGATTTTAATACAGATCCCAAACTAGTAGATGACTTACTACAAGTTGTTCAAGATGAGATGGATAACTTTAAAAAGAATGGGCCTACAGAACAAGAAGTTACAGCATACAAACTATATCTTCAAAAGAAATTTGCTTCAAAGAATCCGGCAGAATACTCTTGGATAACCACCATTTCTAATGCACTTATGGGTTTCCCTACTTTTGAAGATCAGGAAGAAGCACTTCTCGACAAGATAACTGTTAAAAGTGTTAAGAAATTTGCAAAAGATCTAACTAAAGATAAAAACAGAATGACATTTATTTTTGAACCTATATTATAGGATAATATCTAAATCAAATTTTGTAAAATAAGAGGCTGTCTAAAAAGTAGGCAGCCTCTGTTTTTATATAATATGCTATCATCGAAATGAAAAGTTGCTTTTGGACACCTGCTCTTGTCATCTGCTTTCAAGTATCAAGTAATTTATTTCCAGCACTGTACTATTATACTGAAATAGCCAGTCCAGATATTCCAATTCAATTAATGTAGCATTTTGAATACTTTCCACAAAACTGTAGTAGTCGATAACTCCCTTTTCATAGCCATCTCTTGCCTCTTTTTCAATCTCTCTGCTCATTTGTTTTCCTGTAGTGTAATAGTATTCCAAATGACCTCTGTATTTTTGTAATTCACTCTTCAGCTCGTCAATTTTCAATAAAAGAGACAATTTGTAATACTCTGCATATTTTCTTGAAGCTTCAATTCCTATCTTTGCCCCATTGATTCTTGCCTTTTGCTCAACAAAAAAAATTGGAATTGTTATACCAATCTCATAAGAAGGATAATTTTTTGAACCCACAAAACGATTTGAGCCATTATAATAACCCAGAGTAATATCCGGCAAAAGTTTGTTCCTTTCTACCCTTAACATATCTGACTGTAAACTTACCTCCTGCTTAACATACTTTAGTCCCGGATTAGAGTCAATATCCTCATTTAATATAGTAAGCTCCTTTAAATCCCTTAGTGGCACTACAATAAGAGTATCCGCATTAATTAAAAGTCTCAGCTTTTTATAAGCAAGCCTGGTAGCATAAGTAATATCATTTAAAAGTATCTCAATCTGCTGATGTTTAGCTCTTGCATTAAAAAGATCAAGACTCCTGGCCTCTCCTTTATTAAATCTATCCTCAACATTTTGTATAAATTTATCGTAAATAGTATCCAATACACGGTAACGCATTAATTTATTCATGTTATATTGAATCTCATAGTATGAGTGTGTAACATCCTTTATCAGTTGCTTTTCAACGATTTCCAACTCTCTATTAGCCAGCTCACTTTCGGAGCGAGTAACTTTGTATTGGGCAGAATAAAGAGTCGGAAAACTAAAACTCTGTTCTATCCCATAAACGTTTAAAGGATGATTGTTCTCTGCAATATTATTCGAATCATAAGAGTATGATATGGTAGCCTTGTCAATAGTAAGAGCAGTCGGAATTAATGTTTTACTTTGCTCGACCTTAAGTTTGCAGGCATTGTATTCAAGATTGTTCAAAAGAGCCAGCTCTATTGCCCGTTCAAGCGATACGCCCTTAGTTTGACCAAATACAATATTGATATTTATAAAAGAAAAAAAAGTTAAAAATCCTATAAAAAATCTATTCATAAAAAATTAATTACTCTTGTTTACTACAGTAGTTATCATCAAGATTTAATTTACCGGCAATAAAATCTTCTACAATCGATTTTGCATCTTTTTGAGGTGCACCAACAAAAACATTAAGATTCTGAGAAGAAAACAAATCTATAGCCTTTTGCCCCATACCTCCTGCAATAACATCCGTTGTACCCTGTTGAGCAACCCAACGAGGATATAATCCTGGCTCATGCTCCGGAGGTATAAGTTCTTTAACGTCGGTAATCTGATTGTTTTCAACTGTTACTATCGAAAAATATTCACAATGCCCAAAATGAGGGCACAATTTTCCGTCTTTCATCGGAATGGCAATTTTATTATTCATTATCTGCTCTTTTTATTAAATGTTTACACTAGTGTCCAAAGAAAAATAAATTAGTTCTTTGTAATACGTAGTTATACAATTAGTTATAAGCAAAAACAGCGCGTGTCGATTTGAATTGATTCTCCATCTTTGCAGTCTGAATATAATCCAGAC
>Ga0208826_1000068_pt1 | contig 120078 bp, 103 predicted proteins | sample AD_UKC115_MetaG_FD_184451 | JGI IMG/M metagenome (GOLD analysis project Ga0208826, IMG submission 184451) | Active sludge microbial communities of municipal wastewater-treating anaerobic digesters from Hong Kong - AD_UKC115_MetaG (SPAdes)... | ecosystem: Engineered > Bioreactor > Anaerobic >... | reverse complement strand
TAGTATTATTAGTATTATTAGTATTATTAGTATTATTAGTATTATTAGTATTATTAGTATTATTAGTATTATTAGTATTATTAGTATTATTAGTATTATTAGTATTATTAGTATTATTAGTATTATTTATGTCAATACAATTAATTGGAAGACATATATTATCATATTTTTCTAAAATAATGATCGTATATAATAAATTATATATTATATTATTCATAAATGTAACGGGTTTGTTATTTGGACTAATGATATTTGGGAACTTTATAATAGTTTTATAATTACAATCTTTTACTGAATTTTTTATTATTTCATCGTTAATTTTATTAATTATGTGCTCTTTAGGAATAATACCTGTTGTATTTTCGCAATTTAAATTTATTTTTTTGTATTCTAATATAGGAACATATTTTACTATATCATCATATTTTATAATCAAGTGTAATGGACTATCTTTATTAATATTTATTGCTGTTAGATCTGAATTTAATAATATTTTAAATACAATATCATAATTTATAATTGTATTATTTTTGATACATTTATTAACATAATTTAAAATATGATGAGCTGCTGTATTTAATTGCCGATCATACATATTACAATCATAACCATTATTTAATAAACAATTTACTATTTCCCAATTTGTATTTTTTATAGCTATAAACATTGAATCATACTTATCCATTGGACCGCGATAATTTATATTTGCTTTATAATTAACAAGTTTTTTAACTACATTTGTCATATTTTTTATTGTTGCTAAAATTAAAGGCGATATATATTTATCATTAAGTATATTTACATCATAACCATATTTTATAAATAATAATGCTATTATATCTTGATTAGTTAATATAGCATAAAATAATGGAATATTATATTTTGGATATGTATAATCACAATTAGTTTTTTTAATAATAAATTTAATAGTAGAATAATATATATCATTATCATTTTTACATAAATCAATTAATAAATGTAATATACCTTTATTTTTTGTATTAATTATTTTATAATCAATATTATTAAATGTTTTAATGCATTTAATAGCATAATTATGTAATTCAAGATTATTATAAAGTAACAAACTATGAATTATGCTATTATTATTATTATCTTTTGTATTTATTAAATTTTTATATTTCGTCAAACACAAATTCAATAATTTTATATTATTATTACTAATTAATATATGTAATGGTGTTTTACCTAAATTATTTTTATTAATAAATGCTTTATCATTAGTTAAACAATATTTAATAATATTTTTATTATTTTGTATTGAAGCAATATGTAAAATATTATTTCCTTCTAAAATAATATTTTCAGGATCAATTTTATTTTTTTCTAATAATTGTAATATTTTTGACCAATTATTATTATTTATCAAGTTTATTATATTTTTTGTCATATATAATAACATAAAATAAAAGAAAAAATATAAACAAGAATTTTTATACAATTATCTATTATAAATATATATTTATGAATAAATTATATATTTTACAGGATAAAATTAATAGACTCGATCATGTGTCAAATTTATTATTAAATAATAATATTGATAACGTTGATAACGTTGACAATTTAAATTTGATTAATAAAATGCTAAAATATGAACGAATTTATGATAATTTAGGAGGGGAAAAAAATTTATTAAAAGTTGGTGAAAATCTAAAACAAAATATTGAAAAATTAAAAAATAAATTTTCTGTGAGTAATTTTAATGTAAACATTAAAAACCAAAATATAATTGATACAATATTAAAAAAAATATTTCCAAGAGAATTATGTAAATATATAAAAAATAATAATAATCTTAATGTTCATAACATTCATTTTAATATAATAAAAATTATGACAGATAGTATTAGTAAAAATAATTTATACAATAATGATATAATTTATAATTTATTAGACTCGTCTAAAATATTGACTTTAGGTGAATTATTATGTTTATATGACTTGTTTAAAATAAATAATTGTATTGTTATGGATAATCATATCACGATATATAAAAATATTTTAATAACTATAAATAATAATAACGATGGAAACAATAATAATAATGATGAAAATAACAAAAGTGATGAAAGTGATAATTATGATAACATTAATATTATTAATAATAACGATAACAATAACAATGATGATAATATTAATGATAATGTAATTATGTTTAAAAATAACATTTTAAATTTAACAACTATAAATGTTAAAGACTATGATTTAATCCTAAAATATGTGTTAAATATTAAAAAAATCATAGAAACACCGTTTAATAAATTAAAAATTAGTAATTATATTATTATTGACAATTCACATAGTCAAACTTTAAATATAATATGTAACTTGGAAAATTTATATCAAGATTTTAGATATTTCGTTAAAATTTATTGTATTAATGATACTTTTGGAATTATTGAAGGAAAAATATACAATGCTACAAATTTATTATTAAGAAATCACACACCAAATATAATTAAGATATATAAGACTGAAAAAGTTAAATGTTCATTAAATTCTTTATTTGATCCTATTTTGCAATCTGATAAAATAAAAAGGTTGCCATGTAAAAATAGTAATAAATATTATGTATTAATAACTCCTGCAATTGAAAAATATAAAAATTATTTTTTGACTGTAGAAACATATATATTTAATAAACCAAATAACAAAAAAGACAAATTAACTAGGAATGAACATAAAAAAATAAATTATAGTATATTTTTTCAATATTGTTATGTTTCGTTGTGTTTTAAAAGATTTGGCATAAGACACAATGATTTACATGTGAATAACGCTTTTGTAGAATACACTGATACAAAAGGATATATAAAATATATTTACGAAACGAGAACATATTATATTCCGGCAAATTTTATAATAAAAATTTATGATTTTGATAGATCTACTAAACCTTCTGGTTATACTATTTTTAACGAAAATTTAGATGGGACAGAAAATGTTCAACCAAACAACAATATTTATTATAATGGTAACGTTGAATATAATTATAATACAAATATGACAGCTAAATATGATAATTCTTTTTGTAACATGTTTGGTCAATGTAATACAAATAATAGTCAATATGATTTTATACAAAATATAATTGATGCTGGTTGGTTCAATTTACTAAAAAATTTTAAACATGCTAAATGGAATTCAAATTTTGATAAATTTTATGAATCAGTTATACAATTTTTAAATAATCCTTATAATTTTAACTATTATAAAGATAAAGGTTATAAAATTAGTAGTTCAGGTATATATACTATGCCAAATTTAGGTCAATTTATCACATTATCCAAGATCTTATCCTTTATCTAATTTCACGCCAGAATGGTTTTTAAAAAATTGTTTTAACCATCTAAGTCATGAATATGTCAGTAAAAAAATAGGTCAAAATTGTGAAGATCTTGTTATAGCGAGTTATATTATACCTTCATATTCTGATATAGGTCAGTTGGATGATATTTTACTTAAAAATAGTTATAAAAAAAATATATAAAATACAAAAATATAAAAAATAAAATACAATAATATAAAAAATAATTTGGTTAATAATTATCGAAAAAAATTTATAAAAGATATTTATTATTGTTTATAACTTTTAATTATTTAAGTACAAGAACTGCAAACTACTTCATTAATTTTAAAATCGCTACTTGAATTATAACTAGTGTAAATAGGATAATCAGTTCCATGTTCTTTATTATATGCTCTTCTTGCTGTTTCTATATCAGAAATAATACTTTGTTCCATACCAAATTTAATAGGATTAACTAACGGCTGACTACGTAAATAATACATACCGGTTTTTAATTGTTTTTTCCATGAATAGAAATGAGATTGAGATAATGTTTTATGATCAGGTTTTTTGAAGAACAAATTCAAACTTTGACTTTGATCGATAAAAGGACCTCTTGCTACTGCTTGATTTATTATTCCTTGAGGACCAATTTCATATGCTGTTTTATATATTTCTTTTATATAATCAGGTATATTTGGCGCATATTGTATTGAGCCGTTGTCATATATCAATATATTTTTTGTTTCTTCATTCCATAAATCTAATTTTATCAAATCTTCTACTAAATATTTATTAATAATAATAAATTCTCCTGCTAATGTTTTTCTCTTATATAAATTATAAGAAAATGGTTCAATGGCTTCATTATTGCCCATAATTTGAGCAGTTGAAGCTGTAGGCATGATAGAAGTTATTAAACTATTTCTAGTTCCGTAAATTTTAATATTTTCTCTTAATTCATTCCAATTTAGTTCATTTGATAATAATGATTCATCTATATTCCATAAATCGAATTGTAATTTACCTTCTGAAAACGGTGAACCTTTAAAAGTAGAATATGGACCATATTTTTTAGCTAATTCCATTGATTCTGTTAAAGCTGCATAATATATTGTTTCATGTATTTTACGATTTAATTTTGTTGCCTCTTCTGTTACAAATGGTAATTGTAAAAGACACAATACATCTGCATAGCCTTGTGTTCCTATTGCGATTGGTCTATGTCTTGAATTTGAATTAAAAGCTTTTTTAGAAGGATAATAATTTATATCTATTACATTATTTAAATTTCTTGTTACTTGTCTAGTGCAATCATATAATTGTTTATAATCAAAATAATAATTATTATTGCTATCCTTTTTTATACAAGTTGGTAAACATATTGAAGCTAAATTACATACTGCGGTTTCATCTTCAGATACTACTTCTAATATTTCTGTGCATAAATTAGAACCAGTTAATACACCAATATTTTTTTGATTTGATAATTTATTGGCCGTATCTTTAAATAACATATAAGGAACGCCAGTTTCTAATTGACATGTTAAGATATGTCTCCATAAATCTTGAGCCTTTACTTGTCTAATAAATTTACCTTCAGTTTCATATTTTGTATATAGTTTCTCAAATTCTTCTCCAAAAGTACTAGTTAAACCTTTACATTCGTCAGGTGACATTAAAGACCATAATTCTCCTTTTTTAACTCGTTTCATGAACAAATCAGGTATCCATAAACCAGTAAATATATCACGGGCTCTTAATTCTTCTGCTCCAACACTTTTTCTTAATTCACAAAATTCATAAATATCTCCATGCCAAGGTTCTAAATATAATGCAATTGCTCCTTTTCGTCTTCCTCCTTGATTTACATACCTCGCAATTTCATTTAATACTTTACATAAAGGTATAATACCATCAGAAGTTCCATTAGTTCCTCTAATATAACTACCTTTCGGTCTAATATTTTGCATATGTATTCCAATACCTCCAGAATTTTTACTAATATCTGCTGTTTCAGATATTGTTTCGTTAAATATTCCTTTGATACTATCTCCCATATGAAGTAAAAAACATGAACTCATTTGAGGTCTAGGGGATCCACTATTAAATAATGTTGGTGATGCATGTGTTACGTGTAAATTAGAAAAAAGATAATAATTATTTTTAATATCTACCATATCAAATTTACTCACACAAATTGCGACACGCAAAAGCATGTGTTGAGGTCTTTCAACTATTCTACCAAATTTTTTAATAATATTAAATTCTTTATTATTAATATTAAATTTGTCTTGACATTTGATATTTTTTATTCTATATAGGTATCCTTGTTGTTCTAATGTCTTGAATCCAAAAAAATCAAATAAATAATCTCTCGAATAATCTATCAATTTATTTAATTCATCCTTGTTTGTTTTTACAAATTTGTAATATTCTTCTGATACTAAAGGATGATTTTCTCCTAAAATATCAATATTATTATACAAACATTCAGTTACCTTTAAAAAATCTTCTGATGTCATTTTATGTAAATTACTGATTAATATACCTGCTGCTAATTTATCATATTGAGGATCATTTTGAATTTTATCTGCACATTTATTTGCTGCATAAAAATCTAATTCTTCAGTTGTAATTCTATCATATAAACCTTGAATAGTTTCTTTGGCTATATCGACACAATTTACTCGTGTTAAATTCAATTGTAATGCTATTTTTTTAATTCTTTCATATATTTTGTCAAAGGATACGTCTTGTAGGGTCAAATCTCTCTTAACAACTTGCATATAATTAAATATTAATATTATAATTTATATATAAATCACGTTATTAAACGAAAATATTATTTTTTCATTTTTTTTTCATATTTAAATAAAAAAAATGAAAAAATTATAATTTTATATAATAAAATTATTATATTATATATAAATTATATAATATGACCAAATATGAACCTCTCTTAGACCCTAAAAAAAGACGATTTTCAACTTTTCCCTTAGATAAGGATTTTGATCTAATATGGAAAGAATATAAATACCAAGTGGGTTTAATTTGGAAAGCCGAGGATATTGATTTTTCCAAAGATTATGAATCTTATATGACATTAAATGAAAATGAACAACGTTTTATTATCCTTGTTTTAGCATTTTTTGCTAATCAAGATGGTGTAGTTACTTTTAATTTAAGTGAAAGATTCACAAGGGAAATACAAATATTAGAAGTTTTAACAACATATCAATTCCAAGTATTTATGGAAAATATACATAGTGAAACATACTCATTAATGTTACATAATATTGAAAAAGACGATAAAAAATTAAAACATTATTTAAATGCAATTACAACAATTCCAACAATAAAAGCAATGTCAGATTGGACATTTAAATGGATTGAAAGTGATAAAAGTTTTGCTCACAGAATTGTTGCTTTCTCGATAGTAGAAGGTATATTTTTTTCAGGTGCATTTGCCGCTATATTTTGGTTAAAAAAATGTAAGGGTAATAATGTTATGCCAGGATTAATCCAATCAAATGAATATATTGCTCGTGATGAAGGAAGACATTGTGAATTTGCTTTCTTATTATATCGTAATCATGTAAATAATAAATTGACAACAAAACAAATTAATAAAATTATGAGAGAAGCCGTTGCAATATCACAAAATTTTATGACTGACGCCTTACCTGTTAGATTATTAGGTATGAACCAAGAATTAATGAACGATTATATTGAATATGTTGCGGACAGACATTTACAAATGTTAGGATATCCTAAAATATATAATAAAACTAATCCATTTGAATTTATGAATACCATCGGTATTAGCAATAAATCAAACTTTTTTGAACATCGACCAACTGATTATACTGATGCAAATATAGCATCAGAAACCAAACATGAAGATACTTTTGGTGAAGATTTTAGTGATTCAGATGATTTTTAAATAAATTTAGATCGAATGTCTATTTTGCATAAATCAAGTAAATGTCAAATATTCGGAATTCGTGTTATCTTCAGAAATAATACTATAAATATTACGCATTATTTTATATTCTTTACTATTTTCATCTCTATATTTTTTTTTGATTTCCAAATTTTCATAATAACGGTGTATCAGATAAATAATTAATAATATAAACAAGACTATTAAAAAAATATATTTTTTTATGTAAGAATTATACAAAGATAATAAATAATTCGTTATTTTTTCTGAAAAAGTATTTTGGTCTATTATTTTTTCTAAATAATCATCCGGGTTTATTAAATTAGGTAATATTTCCATTTATTTTTATATATATTATTATATAATAATATATATTTTGTTTGTTTATTGATATATTATATTTTAATATAGAATAATATATAATGAGTAAAAATAAATCATCTAATATATCCAAGATTCAAGACTTAATTACCAAAGATTATCTTATTGAAAAAAAAGTTGGTTCCGGTTCTTTCGGGCAGGTTTATGCGGCCAAAAAAAAAAGCAACGATAAAATACAAGTTGCCATTAAAATAGAAAAAAATGTAAAAAATAGAACAGCTAAAGTATACGACGAATTTAAAATATATAAATATTTAAGAAATCATAATTTTGTAATTGGAGTAGCAAAATTATATGAATATATAGAAATAGGCAAATATAGTCTATTGGTAATAGAATTATTAGGTCCTAGTTTGGAAGACATGTTTAATAAACATAATAGAACATTTAAAATGCCTACTATTTATATGGCGGCATTACAATTAATAGAATTAATAGAATGTTTACATAAATTATCATTTATTCATCGTGATATCAAACCAAGTAATTTTCTTTTAGGAGGTCATAATAATAAACAAATTTACATTATGGACTTTGGTTTATCAAAAAAATATTATTACAAAGATTCAGGACACATGGCTTTTAGATCTGATAAATCACTAGTAGGAACCGCTCGTTATGTTAGTAAAAATATGCATATGGGTTTTGAACCATCTAGAAGGGATGATTTGATATCAATAGGTTATATGTTGGTATATTTTGCTAAAGGCAAATTACCATGGCAAGGATTACCAAAAAACAAGAATGAAGATAGTATAATAACTATCGGAAAAATGAAAATGTCTACATCATTAAGGTCATTATGTTCTCAATTGCCTTCTTGTTTCCGTGATTATTTAGAATATTGTGAAAAGTTAAAATTTGATGAAAAACCTGACTATCATTACCTTAAAAATTTATTTATTAAATCAGCAGAAAATAACAATATAAAACCAAAATTTGAATGGTTATAAAAATTTTTAATTATTCATTTTTTTTTTTAATAACATAAAATATATGAAAATTATAAAATATTTGTTTATTTTTATTATAGGTTTAATAATTGGCCATTTTATTTATAAATACAATCATCATAATATAAAATATTATGATTTACAACCAGGATCACAACAAGTATTTATAGATGATAACGGTGTTTGTTATAAATATGAAACCATACAAATTGAATGTTAATGACTTGAAAAAATTATTATAATTAAATATACAAAATATGGAATTCCTTGATCTAAAATTGTAAAAACATTAATTTTCCTTTATCATCTTTTTATGATATAGATAATAAATACATTATTTTGTTATTTGTTATTTATTATTTATTATTTATTATTTGTTTTTTTTTAGCTTTATAATTTATATTATTTTTATAAATATAATATATATTATTTATGAATTACACACAATTTATATTTTACATATCATGTTTATTATTAATATTAATAATATTATATACAAACAATGACACTTTTCCCGAACAGATTAGAATAATAATATTTATTTCTTTAATATGGTTTATTATTTATCAAATATATATTATTTATGATGAACCATTAATCCAAAAACAAAATTTATATCCAGATAATCAAAATAATCAAAATAATCAAAATAATCAAAATAATCAAACTAATCAAAATAATCAAACTAATCAAGCTAATCAAAATAATCAAACTAATCAAGCTAATCAAAATAACAATAATAATCAAAATAACAATAATAAAAAAAAAGTAAGATTTGATATTCCGTTAAAACCATATGAACTAACTGAATTAGAAGCTATGAATTCGTATAATGAAATAGATAAATATCAACAAGATTTTTTTAGTTTTCGTGATGTTAATAATTTGTTATCATCAGAAAGATTAGATCCAGTAGATAAAATAAATATGATGAGAGAAGGTAAAAAATACAAAAAAAATGAAAAATTATGGGATATATACGATAATTTGACAAAAAATACTGTTCAACAAGTTCCACATACTAATATACCTATTTCTGAGCAATATTCACCTTATCATAGTAAAACAACTAGAGAAGTTAAAGTTTATTAAAAAAATGAAATTATAATATTAACATATATAAATTACATAACACATATATATATTATGTCAAATCATTATTTAAATAAAAATGAGAGATATTCATTAAACGAATCAAATAAATTTAATAATAATAAAATTACAAACGTTATCACATATTCAAAAAAAAATATAGATAACGAAAAAATAAATTTGCATAGTTATAGTAGTAATACAATAAATAATACACATGAAAATAACGATCATAATTTACATAGTTCAAGTTGCAATGCAATAAATAATAATTATGTAAAAAACGATAACTTTATTAAAAATAATAATTATATAAAAAGTAATAATTATACTAAAAGTAATAATTATACTAAAAATAATAATTATACAAAAAATAATAATTATGATAAAACTAATAATTATGATAAAACTAAAGATTATGATAATAATTCTGATAGAAATAATAATTATATAAAAAATAATAATTACGATAAAAATAATAATTACGATAAAAATAATAATTACGATAAAAATAATAATTATACAAGAAATAATAATTATACAAGAAATAATAATTATACAAGAAACGATAATAATAAAAATTATCAAAATTGTCCAAGACAAAATAATTTTAAAAAGAATAATTCATATACAGATGACGAGCTTAAATATATTAACGATCCTAATATAAAAGAATTATTAGTATTATATTTATGTAAAAATGTATCGATAGAATCAAATTATTTAATATTAAAATATGAACAAGATATCAAACATTTATTAACAACAAAATATTATATTCAACCAATATGTTATGGTAAGCCTTGTTATTTAATTTTTTGTAATATTAATAATAAATATTATTCATATATGATAACTAAAAGCACATTGAAAACAGAAAAAAATATAAATTATGATAACGTTGAAATAATTCCGATTAAAGTTCGTGTAAATGAAGATATATATTCAGGTTCTATTTTTGAAGGAATATATAATACTCAAGAAAATACTTTTTATATTGATGACGTTTTATTTCATTGTAAAAAAGATACAAAAAAAAATCGTATTTTAAACAAAAATATTAATATTACATCATTTTTAAAATATTGTTATGTTCAAGATAAAAATTTAAATACTATAAATTTATTATCTAATAAATTATATGCATTGGAAGATATCGAAAAAATAGATATTTCTAAAAATATAAAAGGTATTGCATTTGTCCCAGAAATATCAGGTTTAAAATTAATATACATAAAACAAAATGTTATTTAATTATCACCTAAATATATTACTATTACCGATACATTATCCATAGATCCTTTTAATATTGCATAATTAGCTAAATTTTTTGATGCATTAATATTTTTTTTTATTTTTTTTTCAGTTTTATCATCGTAACAAGAATTTAATACTATATTAACTGCATCTTGAGAACTTACTACGTCCCATAAACCATCACAAGCTAATATTATAAATTTATCTTCCTTGTCTAATCTATATTTAAATATATCAGGTATATGAGAAATATATGGCTTTGCATTACAATCACCAAATGCTCTAGATACCGAAAATTCCGCAACTCGCCAATCTACACCGTCAAATGTAATATTTCCTCCTAATTTTTTTATTCTTCTTATTTCTTCAGGATAATTAGGCTTATGATCTTTTGTTAAAGGTATACCTAGATTATCACGACATAATACTGCCCTACAATCCCCTAAATTAATAATGTTAGTATATGTGTTATTATTTATAGTATATATTATTACTATTAAAGCCGTAGATCCAACACGTATCGAATATTTTTCTTTACTTAAATTATCCTGAATTTTGTTAAATACTTCTATTATATACTTTTTTTTTAAAGGATAAGTACATGATTTATTAACAAAATAAGATAATATATTATCTTTCAAATATTTCGACACTTGTTTTCCTCCATGACCGTCAAATATACAAAATATATTTAAACCATTAGGCTTTTTATCATTATATATTACTGCACTATCCTCATTTGTAGGTCTTTTACCAATTAAACTAGTATGTTCGTATATCATTATATTAAAATACTATATATAAAACTAGACATAATAAATTAAAATTATAGTTGTAAAACATCATAATAAAATAAATAATAAAAAAATATTATTAATAATAAATTTATTCGTATTTTTTAAACAAAATTAATATACAAACATAAAATTATCTATAGAATCAACTTTTAATAATAAATTACTATCTTCGTCGTAAATTTCTATATTTTTTATTAATTTATTACCTTTAAAAATACCTTTCACAGCAACATTACCATTACTATATAAATAATAATCCTCATACAAAACATCGTTTAATATTGTATCACTATTTAACATGTAACTATTTTTTTTTAAATTAAACTTTATATTTTTTAATTTTAAGAAATTATACAAATAATATTTGAAAATTATAAAAGTTATAAAATAAAAACAAATGAAGCATAAAAATACAAAATTAATAGATGATAAATTTACTATATTAAGATAACTTGCAACCAAAAATGGAATTAAAAAATATATTAAACCAATAATAATTAATAACATTTTAATGTCGTTATCATTAATAAATAATTTATTAAATTTGTCCATTATTTTATATGGATAATTATAATAATCTTGAGTTTTTTCGTTATAATAATTGTAAATATCTAATGCATTATTATAATTATCAAAGGCTTTATTTATTTGAATATTAGTAAATGATGTTGATAAAATCTTGGACCATATATTTTCAAATATTTTCATATTTATATTATTATTTAACAAGATATAACTTTTATATTCTAATTCCATTATATTACCTTTATCAATTTTATTTAAAGATTTGAAAACATAATTTTTAGAAAAATAATTAGATCGCGATTTCATATTAAATATTATTGAAAATGATTTATTTATGTTTTTTATTATTGTTTTTAAACCAGATAATTTATTTTCAAGATAAATAAATATATTATTATTTTCTATTTTATTAATAATATCAAACATATTTTTAATATTATTTAAATCAATTATGACATCATATACATTAACTAATATTGGTTTATTTTGATCAATTAAAACATTTTTATTAAATGTTATTAATTCTATATCATTTTCTGCTTTAATTTCTGTTTTTGTTTTATTGTTTAATAAATTATCGATAAAATTATATTTTGATAATGTTCTATTACCAATTACTGTAATATTAAGCATTTTCTATATTTTATACTACTATTACAATTTATATATTATTATTATAAATGTAAATATATATATGACAGATTTTTTTTATAAATATAAAAAATACAAAACTAAATATATTATACAAAATGAAAAAATATTAAATATTAAAAAAAGAAAGGAACAATTAAAAAATTCAAATACTAATAGTTATATTGAATTAAAAAATATTGATAATAAAAAAACATATATTATACAAGATAACGGTGGAGAGCCTTTTAAGGTAGTTGCTAATAAAAATATAATTAAAATTTATGATAATATTAAAAACATAAAAATATTAGAATATAAAAATATACCAGGTTTTTGGCCAGGTATAGATACAGATAATCCTGAAAATGACGGAAGTTCTGTACTTATTAAAATAACTAATAATAAATATATCCATGTCACAGATACAATATATGAATTTGAAACAAGTGATATAATAATTGATTATATAGCTGATTTAGGTAATAGTTTAGTATCATGGCCAATTGCTTTTGGCAATGAATATATTTATTTTTTAAGTAAATTTGATAGATATGTAGATAGAAATGCTTTAAATAATGTAAATTTATTAAATACTTTAAATTTATATGATCAATTTATGGATAATAAAAAATTAAAATCATATGAAATTAAAAATAAAAAAATATTCATTAATAATACAAAAAATAATTTTTTAGGAGCTTTAAAATATATACGTGATATTACATTTACAAAAACTACGTAATTCATTTTTATTTTGCGTTCTGAATATTTATATTAAAAAAATAAAAAAAATGAAAAAAAAATAATTGTACGATAATTATTCAATATAATATGTATTATTTATATATTATTTATAATGGATAAAACAACAGAATTAAAAAAATTAAATGAACTACAAATACAAGTAATGCATTATTGTTTAAAAAAATCAAAATTATATCATCAAAATGTTTATGAATTATTTTTTAGTGAATTGCTTTGTAAATTTTCAGAACAAGATATTACAAACACATTTTTATACATAATAAATGATGCACCTTTAATTACTCATTTATCGTTCTCAACATTACAAAAAGTTATTAATGAAGGTATATTAAAAAATGCTTTTGAAACTACAACAAAGGGAACAAGTTATTTAACAAATAGAAACAATTGGGAAAAAAATTTATTTAATGACATATACAAAGATACAAACATTGTTGATCGACCAAAATATGGCTCAATCAATTTTTTAAATAATCCATCGGGAGTATCTTCGTTAATTGGTTATGGAGATTGTTATATAAAATATAAAAATTCCGTAAAATATAGGACGACATTTATACACGACGATACTTGTAAAATGGATTATCATATTGCAACATTTAGTTTTTGCGCTCATATTTTCTATTATTATTTGAAATCAACCAAACAAATAATTTATGACCTAGTTAATGTAGCTAATAAACGTTTAGAATATTCTAAACTTGCCATTGATCCATATATAGATGCTCAAATTCATGGACCTGTTTTAATATCTGATATAGAATCAATACATATACCTAAAACACAAAATATTGATGCTAATTTTGTATATAAAATGGAATTAAAATATCCTGATATACAAATTATATTTTTCTAAAAGTTTAAAATAAAAATGAAACAAAAATACAATATAATAAAAACAATTATTATAATTATTATAATCATAATAATGGATAAAACGAATGAATTAAAAAAATTAAATGAACTACAAATACAAGTAATGCATTATTGTTTAAAAAAATCAAAATTATATCATCAAAATGTTTATGAATTATTTTTTAGTGAATTGCTTTGTAAATTTTCAGAACAAGATATTACAAACACATTTTTATACATAATAAATGATGCACCTTTAATTACTCATTTATCGTTCTCAACATTACAAAAAGTTATTAATGAAGGTATATTAAAAAATGCTTTTGAAACTACAACAAAAGGAACAAGTTATTTAACAAGTAGAAACAATTGGGAAAAAAATTTATTTAATGACATATACAAAGATGCAAACTTTATTGATAGACCAAAATATGGCTCAATTAATTTTTTAAATAATCCATCTGGTATATCTTTATTAAAAAGTTATGGAGATTGTTTTATAAAATATAAAAATTCTGTAAAATATAGGACAACATTTATACATGGAGCTACTTATAAAATGGATTATCACATTGCAACATTTAATTATTATGCACATATTTTATATTATTATTTGAAATCCAAAGAACAAATAATTTATGATTTAGTTAATATAGCTAATAAACGTTTATCTAGTTCAACACTTACCATTGATCCATATATAGATGCTCAAATCCATGGACCTGTTTTAATATCTGATATAGAATCAATACATATACCTAAAACACAACAAATTGATGCTAATTTTGTATATAAAATGGAATTAGAACATCCTGATATACAAATTATATTTTTCTAATAAATTAAAAAATTATAATAAAATGACGAGGTAATAAAATAATAATAATAAAAGTAAAATAATAAAATAATAAAATAATAAAAATAAAATAATAATAATTAGAATTATTAAAAGATAATTATTTTAGATATATCTATATTTTTCTGGTATATTATCAGACCATCCTTTTTTACCACCATGAACTGTATGAATACCTGTATTATTTCTAACTTTTCCAAAAGCATCAGCAAAAAAAGCAGTTTTATAATTTTTGTTTATTATAGCACATTGTTTAGCATATAAACTATAACTTGCATTATATTTTAATATCAATAATTTTGTCATTTCCAAATTACCTTCTTCAATTGCATTATCAACTATCATATGTAAATGAATTTTTGGACACAAATTATCATAGATTAATTCAAATTTATTATGATCTCGAATATCTAATAAATTTTTACAAATATTTTTTTTATCTGATTCATTAACATTTTTTATAATATTTTTAATCTCATCAATTGTCATGTTATTAATATCGTATTCTTTAACTGGTTCATTTGGTTCATTATTTATTATTTCTTCATTATTTGTTGATTTTGATTTATTATTCCACAAACAATATATTGATTCCATTTATTATAATATTATTATAATAATAATATAAAATAATACACGATACCATTTTAATTTCATTTTTTTATAATAAAAAATGAAATTTAATTATTAAAATATAATATTATTTACGAAATAATATAACAATATTAATATATGATTAACGATTTGGACTTGCTTAATGAAAATAATAACAACGAAAAAATACATATTAGATTAAAACAACGAAATACAAAAAAAACATGGACAATTATTGATAATATAACCATTATTAGTAATGAAGATAATGATTTAAAAAAAATTCTAAAACATCTAAAAAAAACAAATCAATGTAATGGTTCTATTTCTATTGAAAAAGAAACAAATAAAAAAATCTTGATTTTACAAGGTGATAAAAGACAACAAGTTAAAGAACATTTTTTAAACGATCATAAATTAGATGAAAATATTATTGTTATTCATGGTTAAAATATTATATTTTTATGATTTTTTTATAATTTATTATTATTTTTTGTTATTTATATACATGAATAAGAGTAACAATAAGATTATAAAAACAAATAGTTGCAATTTATTACTTCATTATTTCAAATTAAAATGCAATGATAATTTATGTCTTTATCGTGATTGTTCTAAAGAAAGACATGTACCTTATAAACCGTGTAATTCTTTATGTTGCAAGATGAAAAGATTACAAAATATGTATGATAATAATATGAATAAAAATTGATATTTATTTATTCTATATAGTCTTATTAATAATAATTAATAATAATAACAATGATACGTTTTTGTAATACCAAAAAGCAACATAAAAATATACTAAATAGAGCATATTATAAATTTAGAATAAATGAGAATGTTTTGATTTTGTCGAATATAAATCTAGATAATTTTTTTAGAGTAAATTATTCAAACGGAAAATCAAAAATATCATTATGTGTTGATAATATGGTTCTGGATAATTCTGAAATTAAATTAATATTTAGTTTAATATTATTGTTAGAAAAAGATATAATTGATAAAAATACCGATGATAAATATTTAATACAAAAAATTGATAATGATATATATACAATAAACAAATTTAAAAATCATGATTTTATAAAAATGATACAAATTAATGTTAGTCAAGGAGAAATTAATGATGCTAATTTAATTATAAAAACAAAAACAAAAGAATATGAAATTTCAGTATTAAAACAAGTTAATAATATGTATCAACACATAGAATTAATTGATAATAATGAATGTGAAGCATCAAAAATAAGAAGAAATAAAAAAAATTATAGAAATAATTATGATTATGATGATCATTATAGTAATTATTATTATAATTATAGTAATAATTATAGTAGTAATAATTATAGTTATAATCGTAATTATTATGGCAACAATCATACTAGTTTTAATCATGTTAATAATTATATGAATAATAATTATAATGAGGAAATTGATTATGACCTTTATAATTTTTCATGTGCCTAATTTTTTTATTACATATTCTTAAAAGCTTTGATTATATTATTAAATTCATCGCTGTATAAAATTTTTGATTTACCGATTTTAACATGCTCAGGTCTAATTACATCTATAATCAAAACAATTCTATCATCACTAGACATATTTTCAGCATAATGAGTTTTCGAATCATCAAAAACTAGCCATTCATTTTCTTCTTGATATTTAATTTCTTCTATGTTATCATTTAATACACTTATATAACATTTATTTTTTTCGACAATTATACCATAATGACATCTCAAAACATAATTTGAATGGTCGCCCCAACCTTGATGAGGGATTAATTTTGTTCCGGATTTCATTTTTGACAATGAAGCAATTTTTAAACCTTTAATATTTTTTAAAAATTTATATAGTGTTGGTAATTTTTCTACATATGATGAATATTTATCAAAAACGAATAAAGGCATAATTGTCCAATTATCTTTGCCTTCATATAAATATTTTTCTGGCCATTCTATCCATTTTTCATTTAGATTAAGAATTTCTCGTTTTATTTTATCAAAATCTTTTTTTATATTACTTAATTCAGGATATATTATTATTTGGTCATAAAATGCTTGATCTAGTTTTCTTGACCTGAAATATATAATTATTATGATTATCATGACTAATATAATTAAGGTATAATAAACCATTTATATATAGTTATTTTATTATAAAAAAAAAAATTGAATTAATAATTCTAAAATTACCCCTTTACATAATAATATTATATATTAAACCTAACCTCAATGAATACACAAGACGAATTATCCCTAGTTATAGAACTTTCCAAAATTGCTTACGAAGAAGAGCGTGCTCAATTACGTGCAGCCATCCAAGCTTCACAAGAAAGCGAATCATATCGCCAAAGTCAAATTTTGGCAGCAATTGAGAAATCTAAACAAGAATATAAAGAAAAACTTGAGAGCTTGGAACAAGAGAAAAAAAGAGCTAGTGAAACATTTCGAAAGGAACAAGAAATGTTGGCGAACTTGTTAATGCCCAGACAATCCTTCGTCCCCCCTACACAAAAAACAACGAAAACAGTTGTTATTAGCAATCCTCGTGTTGTTCCTAACAATACAAAGGTTGTTAATAGAAATCCTCGTGTTGTTCCTAACAATACAAAGGTTGTTAATAGCAATCTTCGTGTTGTTCCTAACAATACAAAGGTTGTTAATAACAATCTTCGTATTGTTCCTAACAATACAAAGGTTGTTAATAACAATCCTCGTGTTGTTCCTAACAATACAAAGGTTGTTAATAACAATCCTCGTGTTGTTCCTAACAATACAAAGGTTGTTAATAACAATCCTCGTGTTGTTCCTAGAACAATTGGATCTTCTAAGAGAGAAATTTGTTTTACTACTAGGAACAATGGCAGTTTTTCTTATGTGAATAACAATGGAGAAACTGTCAAGCTCGGGAATAAATGTTTTTTCCTCGCATTAGCCGGAGCTTTGGGTTGGGACGACGAAACTATTTGCGATGTTATTATTAATGCGAATAGAGATGATAATAACATTGTTGATACTGAGATTGATGAGGCGATAATTGAAAACATCGCAGAAACTTACAATCTGAGAATTGACATTTATCCAAGGTATTCAATCAATAACGTAAATTGTGTTGATAAAGACCATCTCATCTGTTTCGGTATTAACAATCCCAGAATTGTCAACTTAGCGTGTTTAAGCAATGCTCACTACGAAGCTTTTGAATTTGTTTAATTTGTTTAATTTGTTTATTTTTTTTATTAACTAGTTTATAAAAAAAAATAATAATTTTTATTTATATGCAATTATACATAATAACAATATTGATAATAACAAACAATAATAAAATAGCTAGGATAACTATAGTAAATATCATTAACCAAGAAACAATTGATATATATGTTTTTATAGTTTTAACATTATTATTTGAATTATTTACGAGTTCTGTGTTATTTGTTAATTCAAATTCTTTAATTTTTTCTAATATTTCACATAATTTTTTGTTATTATCTAGTATATTTATTTTTTTATAAAGTTTATCGATATTATTTATTAATTCAGTATAAAAATTATTTTCTTCTTCTAAATTAAGAATTTTATTATTATTTTTATAATCCTCTTGTAATTTTAATATTATATTGTATAATTTTGTTAATCGTGATTTATGATTTTCTATGATTATATAATTTATATCCATTTCTAATGATAACATATTTGTTATGTCATTATCAATTTGTACTATATGTTTGTTCAATTCATTAAGATTATAGTCATCTATCGTATTATTTATGGTTACATATTTTTCGTTAATATTTTCTAATAAAGTTTTATTTTCTTCTTTGTCCATATTAATTTTTATATAATCTTTTTTACTTTCTTTTTTACTTTCTTTTTGTACATTTTTGTCATTTTGTCTTAATAAACTAAATTGATAATCATAATTCTGATGCATTTTTATTGATATATTTTTTATTATTTGATACAAGATACTTAATAAATAAAATTTCATTTTTTATTATTAATAAATATATATTAAAAAAATGAAAAATATATTTCCAAACATATGTATTATATTTAAAAAATATAATATACCATGGAAATCAAAAACGAGAACGATATCGACGAGTACTTTTTGACTTTTCAAAGTCTACGAATTCTTGGTCGCAGATTGTATGAATTTACTGCGTGTAATACCAAAGAAGATGTTGAAATAATAGCGTATGGAATAAATTGGTTGACAGGAGGTAAAAATATTAAAATCATTGAGGATTTAGGAGAGGAATATATGGAAATTTGTGATCCACTTTATGGGTCTCATAAGCTGACTCGTATAGAGAATTTTAATAAGCATATGTATGTCCTACCTATTTTAGGCTACTAATTAATATATATTACTTCACATTAGTATATTAATTTTCTCCATCTGATTCGTTTGAATCTCCGCTAGTAGGAAGCTTGCGGCCTGGGGGCGCCACACAATATGTTAAACATATTTTTTATTAAAATATTTCGAGATCCATTTATATCTCGATCTATTTTGGTTTTACAAAAACTGCATTTTTTTATTCTATTTTTATAATTTTTACTTAATTTTCCACATATACCACAACTTTGAGACGTATATTCTTCCGTAACTATATAAATTTGAGAACCATATTCTTCACTTTTCGCTTTAATGTGTTCTTTAAATTTATAATGCGATTGTCTTTGTAATACCGTTTTTACTTTTTTATTTAATTTTCCGCGTAACATTTTTGATGTTTCGAAACTTGGTAATATTATATTTTCATAATTTTTACATAAATATAAACTTATTTTATTATGAACTTCTTTTACCATGTTCTTTATTTTTTCTTCTAATTTATGTTTTTTTTTACGCAATTTTTTTTTACACCTTATTTTTTTGTTTTTTTTATTTTTATTTTTTGATAATATACGTTCTATTCTTTCTATTTTATTTTTTAAAGATAATATTTTTTCTCTCATATTTATCCCTAAATGACCATAAGAATTTTCAGCATAAAAACTTGAGAATACTTTTTCTCCAGGATCTATTGCTACATATTTTTCCTTGTTTTCTGTTCTTTTTTTATGTTCTACATATTGCGGGACATGTAAATAAAATTTATCTAATAAACTATCATAACTTAATTTGCAATCGTGATTAATTTTATTTTCATTTATTACTTTTATTAAATTTTTATTATATTTTTTTATTTTTCCTAAATAATTAAAAAATAAACCATTTAAACCTATTGATTTTTTTGGAACAAAAATAGTTTTATACGTTCTATAATGATCTTTTGGACCCATATTAAAACGAAAATTTGGATCCTGTTTTACTTTAGTATAATTAGATTTTAAATTTCTACTAAATTCAGATAACACATCTGTTATCATATCATATGGTAATGGTTTATTTTCTAAAATATCATCAATTTGGTAATCTTTATGGTAATCAGAAATATTTTTTACATTTAATGGTTTAAATTTAATATGATTAAATTTTTTATAATTATTTTTTAAATATACATTAAAATAATCTTCAAATACTTTTGTTTTAATAGAATGAGGATCCTTATCTAAATTATATGATTTTGGGTCATTTTTATTAATATATCCTTTTACTTTTTGTTCTTTGTGTCTTAAAACACAAAAATTATAAAAATTGTCACATATATTAATCCAATTTAAAACTATTTTCTTTTGTTCTTCACTAAAAATAATTCTATATTTATAGGATTTAATAGATCCTCTAACACATTTAATTTTATCATCATATAATTTATTTGCATTTTTAATAGTTTTATTTTTAATATTTTCATTATCAGAATGTTTTTTTACGTAATCATTTTCGATTTCATTAATTTTATTTTTTCCTTCAATTATTTTTTTATTTTGTTTATATTTTTTATATTTTTCTTGTATATCTTTAATATCTTGATTTTTTGCATCTGTAAGATTTTCATTTATTTTGGTATACTTATTAAAAATATTATTAATATGTTCATTTCTTTCCACATTAATTTTTTGTATTTCAATATCTTTGTTATTTAGTTCTTTAAAATTATAGTTATTATTAATTAAAAAATTATTAAAATCATTATTACTTTGTTTATTGACATAAGAATCAAATAAATTACAATTAATAGGATTAATAATTTCAGGTATATTAGAATTAGGAAAATGTAAAATATTTCTATATATTTTAATATCATCACTTTCCCAAGGAGGAATATGATTATTAATATTATTTTTTTCTTGTTCTATTTTCTCAAGTTCAATAATTTCTTTTTTAGTAAGTTTTTTCTCTGATATGTCAGAATTATCGAATTTTTTATTAGTGCTGCGTTTTTTTCTAATTTTTTTAGTATTATTATTAATAATATCAGATTCATTGATAATATCAGATTCATTTATAATAATATCGGATTCATTGATAATAATATTAGATTCGTTAATAACATTTTTTTGTTTAACGTTTTTTAATTTATTGAGAAGTTTATTTTTATTAGTTATATTTTTAATGACTTTTTTAGTTTTTAAATTATATTCTATTTTATTGTCATTATTTATTTGTGAATCTAAAAAATCATTTTTTTTTTTTTTTTTCTTTTTCATTATATTTAACAATATTATATAATTATTTATATAATATTATTCGTAAAATATAATAATAAATATAATAAATATAATTAATCCAAATAGAAAATTAAAAAAATATGATATATTTTATAAAAAATCGTATAAATAATAAATGTATCAATTAGGCCCCATTTTTGTGTACCGCTCAAATGCGTTTTTCAAATACAATCGGCGATACAGAGGCAAAAATACGAAAAACAATTGATGACAATCTACATATAATTAAGGCGTTCTTTGCTTATATGCAACGTATTGTCAAAATTGTAGCTCATTAAGATTTTTTTATTACTAGTTATTGAATTATAAGCAAATTTGATACACATTAAAAAAAAATTGAAAATAACATTTCTAAATAGGTCCATTATATTTAACAACAATATAAACATAACACTTGCGATGGCATACATTATTAACTACGAACACTGCGACGCTCATACAAATATACAATCATTCGTCTACCTTATTCGATTGTTGCTCAATTGGAAACAATGTGAAACATCTCAGGAAGTTAAAGACACTGTTAATGCAATTAATTTTGCGATTAATTCAGGTGATCTTGTCTTTTATGAGAATCTCGAAGGGCCAATTCACCGACGATACCCTCGTATCGTTGATTTCAATGAAGAAATTGATTCCATTAAATCAGATTTCTCTGATTTAATTGTTGAATCCGAGGATTCGATACGACAAATTTTTTGGTTCAAAAAATTGGCAATCGAAAAGCTCATTGAAAAATTGTATCAGGCAATTGATATTGTAGCAACAAGACATTAGTTTTTTTATTAATTTGTTTATTATAAAAAAATATTATTTACTAGAATGTTTCTTGCAAAACTTCAAGATATTTAGTTTTATTAAATATCAAAATCCAATATTTAATAAAATTTGTTTTATTTGACAATTTTCATAAAGACATAATCTATCAGGTCTTGAAGCAATTATGAGGATTCTGATTGTTAATACATTTTCAAACCATAAATTCTAGAATTGTCTTTGAATTTACAATCATTGTATCTAAATATTATTTTAATGTTTTTAAAATTGCGTCCTAATAAGTCTCTTGGAGTTTTTTCAAGTAATACAAAACCAAAATGACACTTATCAAACACATATCAACCATAATGACTATCAATACTATAATTATGTGCTTATCTAGATAAGCAAATCGAGTTAATATATGACATTTTTTCAATATTAAAATTTGTATAATGATTATTTTTATAAAATTTAATATCAATTTTATAATAACAAAAAAATTGAAATTAAATTTTTTAATATGATCCATTTATATTTTTTACTAATCTCCAAATATCAAATATTTTAACTCAAATGTCAAATATTAGTCAAATGTTTCAAAAATTACCTAAAAATTTCCCTAACCATATCGTTCCTAATTATGCAAGATTTAGTGATATAAAAATAAATCCTGATACTTGTCCTGACAAATCATTACCAATCACAAAATTAAATTTACTCGATACTACTATATATGCTTCTCAATCACCTCATAAAGACACTATAGCCGAATTTTGGCAATTTGTAATTAATAATAAAATATCTGATATTATTGCATTAACACCTTTTAATAAAAATTCAGATCCATATTTTTTAACTACAATTGGAACTTGTAATTATGGTAATGGTAATAATAAAATAAGTGTAGGAACACTATCTATTACTCATTATTCAGAATTAGGTTTGGTATCTAAATTAAACGACACGCATTTGGTTACTTCTGGTTATGTAATTTTTAATTTAGGTTTAACTTTTGTTAATTTTAGTTATCATTCTGTTAATGTCATTCAATATTTTGATTGGCAAACTGGCGGGACACCAAATTTAAATATTGCCTCTTTGTTAAATTATAGTTTATCTAAGGTCCAAGAATCTCAAAACTTGTTAGTTCATTGTAGTGCTGGCGTTAGCAGAACAGGAACTTTTTTAACGCTATTATATTACAGTTTGAGTAATAATAAAGGTTATGAAGCTGTAAACAATATTATCTCAGAACTCCGCGAGAAAAGATCAGGATCAGTAGTTTTAAACTTAACTCAATACAAATTTATTATTTGCTTTCTAGAATGTTGTTATCCTAATAGTTTTGTTATTGAATAAAAAATAATAATTTTATTTTGAAATTTTATTTTATTTTGATCTAATAATTTATAAAAATATTTTATACATTAATATTTTCATACATTTTTTTTAACAAAGATGTAAATAATGGATTAGGATTTGAAAATGATGATCTATATTCAGGATGATATTGACAACCAATATAATATTGATCATTTGCATATTCTATTGTTTCAATTAAATCATCACAAATACCTGATATTACTAGACCATTATTTTTTAATATTTGTAAATATTTATTATTAACATTGTAACGATGTCTATGTCTTTCATATGTATAATCTGATTGATAAATATTTTTTATTTTTGTATTATCTATAAAATCTACCTTATAATTACCTAATCTCATATTACCTCCATATATATCATTATTATTTGGTTGCATGTCTATAACTTTATCACCTTCAAATTCCCATTCACTTGATGTTCCATTATTAGTTATATTGTATATATCTACTACCATTATTTGCATTCCTAAACAAATACCTAATATTGGTTTTTGCATTATTCTAGCATATTTAACAACTTGTAATTTTCCTTTAATTCCTCTATTACCAAAGCCTCCCGGTATTATAAATCCATCATATTTATTTAATATCTTATGTTCGCCAAGCTTATCATCACTAAAATCATTGTCAATTGCGTCCAACCAACTAATATTAATTTTTAAATGCAAATAAAATGCTGCCGCTTCTATAGCGCGAACTAATGATAAATATGAATCGGGACCTGAATATTTACTTATAATAGCTAATTCTAATTCAGGATATTTATCAATATTATCGAAATAATTAATAACATTAAGATAACTATTTAAATTTTGTTCTTTAATATTTAACATTAATTTACTGTTAATAATATTAATAATATTTTGTTCCATTAAAATTTGAGGAACATAATAAATGTTATTAACTGAATAATTGTTTATAATATTTTTAACTTGACAATGTGTATTTATTTTATCTATTATATTTTGTTGCAATTTATTTTTTGATCTAATTATTAACATATCATTATTTATTCCTAATTTTCTACAAGTAGAAACTGAATTTTGTAATGGTTTTGTTTTTAATTCATCATGTTCTAATACTAAACCAACATGTATAAAATACATATCTATATTATCATTATATGCTAATTGTCTCAATGCTTCTATAAAGGGTGAAATTTCTATATCCCCTACTGTTCCACCTACTTCAATTATACATAAATCAGGTTTTGATTCTTGATTCGTTATTCTTCTTTTAATTTCATCAGTAATATGAGGTATTATTTGCACTGTTTTACCTAAATATAATCCTTTTCTTTCATTGTTTATAACTTGGTTATATATTTGCCCAGTTGTAATATTATTATTTCTTGTTAATTCAATATCCAAAAATCTTTCATAATTGCCTAAATCTAAATCAGATTCATAACCATCTTTTAAAACATAACATTCTCCATGTTCATGAGGTGACATTGTTCCAGCATCAATATTTAAATAAGGATCTATTTTAATACATGATACATTAATGCCCATGCTTTTGTATAATAAACCTATAGATGAACTAGTTATACCTTTACCTAAGCCAGATATAATACCGCCTGTTATTACTATATATTTTGTCATTTGTATTATGATATTTATTAATAATAATATAAATATAAATAAAAAAAATCATTTTTATTTTAGGTTATACACGAAAACTGCTAAGATAGCTCGCGTAATCTATCGTATTACCTACTTGTCTTGATAACGAAATTTCAGTCCCAATAGGTTTATATTTTATACTGCCAATAAAACTATAATCCAATGAACCACCAGTAACATTCCAATTCTTATTCTGATCATAATCAGAATGATCAACTAGGCTTCGCGGACATAAATATGTATTAAGATATTGTTTTTTTTTCAATGCTAAATGATCATGTTTTACAATTTTTTCTGATATTATTCTTTTACATACTTTACAAAAATTTGAACATAATTTTGTACATTTTTCACAATATGTAATTGAACAAGGATGTTTTACAATTATATCAGGATCTTTAATAAAAGTATCATAGCAAATATTACATTCTAATTCTTCCAATTTAATTTCATCTTTAGTATCATTTATAATATCTAAATGATAACTTGTAAGATTTTTCTTTTTTACATATATATTTTTATCACAAACGCCACAATTATTATTAACTAATTTTGAACATTTCATACAATATACTGTAGTACAAGTATGATATACATCCATGTCATTATCTTTAAAAAAACTATTACGACAAATATCACATTCTAATTCTATATCAGATCCTTTATTATATTCTTCAGTTGATTTATTTATTTTTTCTTTTATATTGTCATTAATAATATTATATTCTTGATATTTTATTGGTTTTACTTCAGAATAAACACATCTATTAAAAAAATTACTTATTGGCATAAAACAATCAAAACATTTATTATGTAATGTATTAATACATCTTTCGCAATAACTATTATTACATATATGATTTTTATCAATATATTTTGGTAAATCAACAATTCTAGAACATAAAGAACATGTAATAGTATTAAAATTTAATTGTTTAGGTAATTCATCTATTTCATTTAATATGGAACTGTAATTTATTGACATTGTTATATTTATATTTTATTATTATTATTTAAATAATTGTTTTTTAAATATTTTCATACAAACTATAAAAATATTTGTAGCTCATATAAAAATATTCTAAATATTTTCATACGAACTATAAAAATATTTGTAGCTCATATAAAAATATTCTAAATATTTTCATACGAACTATAAAAATATTTGTAGCTCATATAAAAATATTCTAAATATTTTCATACGAACTATAAAAATATTTGTAGCTTATATAAAAATATTCTAAATATTTTCATACGAACTATAAAAATATTCTAAATATTTTCATACGAACTATAAAAATATTTGTAATAACAATACAAATACAATATCCAAGACCAAAGAATTATCGTACATATATTAGTTAATATTAAAGGTATCAAATAAGCTAATATACCATACAATAAATTCAATATTGATACTATTAATAACATTATAATCATTGTAATTGATAAACCTTGGCAACTTTTTGTTCTAAATAATGTTATAATTTGAGGTATTAAAGATACCACTGTAATAAAACCTGATACATATCCACATATAATTCCAATATCATTTATATCCATATTTATTTACATTATTATAAAAATATATTTTAGAATAATTATTTTTCATTTTTTAATAATCAAAAAAATGAAATTAATAATATAAAATTAACTTGATATTATTAATAACAATAATAAATGGATTATGCAAATTTAGATGATGATAATTTGTTGCCTATTATAAAAAACAATAGACAATTGCATATTTTATTAAATAATGATACTATTAACACTACTACTATTAACACTACTACTATTAACACTACTACTATTAACACTACTACATTACATGATTTAACATATTTACATAAATTAATATTAAGTCAAAATTTACATATCAAATTATTTTTAGATACTAATAAAGACATAATAGATTGCCAAACCAGGTCAGGTCATACGGCTTTAATGTTAGCGTGTATATTAAATCAATATGATACTGTTGATTTATTAATAAAAAAAGGTGCAAATGTTTTATTACAAAATAAATATAACGAGACCGCTTTTACGTTATCTTTACATAATTATGAATTATTCAAATTATTGGTAGAATCTAACACGATTTGTTATGATTCATTATTAATTGAGTGTTGTTCTATAAAAAATGATTCGAGATTTATACAATTATTATTAAATAAAGGAGTAAATGTTAATTCACAAAATATTTATAAAATGAATAGTTTGATGTATTTAAATTGCGAATTCAGTAATCCAGAAACAATTGGATTATTGATAGATTATAAAATTAATTTAGATATGCAAGATATTAATGGCAATACAGCTTTAATATTATTATGTAAATATGGTGATTATAGTATAAATTATGAATGTATTAAATTATTTATAAAATATAAGGCAAATTTAAATTTACAAAATAATAAAGGTAAAACAGCTTTAATGTATTGTTGTAACAAGTTATGGTCAAATGAACATTTTGAAATGGCAAAAATATTAATCGACGAAGGTGCTATTTTGAATATTCGAGATAATAATAATAATTGTGCTTTAATTAACATGATTTTAAATTGCAAATTTATGGATTATTGTATATTAAATTTACATATTATGGTAAGTAAATTTAGTAAATATAACTATTATTTTGAAGAAAAACAATTATATAATTTTATATTACTCAAACGTAAACATATATGTTATCAAGTTCTTAATTATTTAATAGGACGCTTAAGTTATCATAACAGAGAAAAAATAAGGAAACTTGTTTAATTATTATTAATTTAATTAAAAAAAAATGAAATTATAAATTTAAAATGAGCCTAGTTATATTTGTTTTATAATAATAACAACAATTAAAAATATGGAACAAAAACAAGAAAGAGATTACATTAATGATTGTCTAGTTAATTTACCTAAACATTATAAATTTTTAGCGGATAGTAGTATGATATCTATGGCTAATGATAAATGTGCAGAAAATATTATTACATTTTACAAGAATCTAAATTTAGAAAACGTAGATATTGTATTATTATGTATTTTAAAGGGAGGGGCATTTTTCTTAACTGATTTAGCAAGAAATTTAACTACAAAGATTAGAAATGAAAATTTACCAATTAATGTATCATGTGATTTTATTACGGCAAAATCATATTCGGGAATGGTTCAAAATGATGTTTCAGTATCATCTGATTTTAATGTTGAAAAATTAGTTGATAAACACGTAATTTTAGTAGATGAATTAATTGATAATGGTGATACAATTCATGCAATTAAAAATTATCTTTTGAGTAATGGTATCGTAAATGTTTATTCTTGTGTTGCATTTATTAAAAATAAACCAAGAATAATTGAACCTGATTGGTATGGTCTATTGGTTCCTGATGTTTGGTTAATTGGTTATGGTCTAGATGATATGGAAAAATATCGGGAATTAAATATGTCGTGTTTCATTAATAAACCTGAAGGTGTTGAAAAAACTAGTGATGACCTGTTATTCGAGGACGAAAATTATCTTCAAGAAATTTATAAATTCCATAATGAACATAATAAATTTGTTATGAAAACTTTTATAATTAATACTATCAAACATTAATTTTTTTATATACTACGCAACTACGCAACTACGCAACTACGCAACTACGCAACTACGCAACTACGCAACTACGCAACTACTTCCTAACTTGTTTTTTTAATTAAATAAGTAGCGAAGTAGTAGCGAAGTAGTAGCGAAGTAGTAGCGAAGTAGTAGCGAAGTAGTAGCGAAGCAGTAGCGAAGTAGTAGCGAAGCAGTAGTAGCGAAGTAGTATAAAAAAAAATTGAAAAATAAATTTACAAATGACCATAATGAAATAATAAACTATAACACAACAATTAATAATAAACTAACAATGGACAATATTGATAACACGCTATATGAAAATTTAGGAATAACCTTAGATTTACACAAAGGTCATAATAATGAAGATATATATAAACTTATTGGTCATAATGTTTATAAAAATCAAAATTTACATTATATGAGAATGTGTGAATATGCTAGGATTTCAGGTAACGTAATGACGGAAATACACGATAATAAACCTTGTGTGAAAATATTACATAAATTGTTAGTATGGTTAGAAAAAAAATATAAAAATAATAATGGTATAAATTATTGTAATAGTTATAATATAGTGTCATCTAGTAAACAAAGTTCGTTAGATTATTTGGATGATCTTAGCAAACCTCTTCCTGACATATTATTTAATGATACTTATGCTGTAAATTTTAATAATAAAAAATATATCATTAAACAGAATTTAATTTTACCAAAATCTAGAGACGAATCAAGTTATTATACTTACGTTGTATTTGGTAAAACATTAAATGATATTGAAAATTTTCTCCAAGCTTTATTAGAAGAATATCCTAATAAAGTTAGTTGTTATGAATATTATGAAGAAACAACGAATTATGGCAAATCATTATTATCACGTCTAGTATCAAATAAAATCAAACCATTATTATTATTCGGGTCTCAAGTTAAAACAATAATGAATACAATAAATAATGATATTAAATTTTATAATAAAAACTACGAAAAACTAGAAAACCTAGGTATTTCTACCGGTCTAAGTTATTTGATTTACGGCCCACCAGGCAATGGCAAAACAAGTTTATCAACTAATGTCGCCTGTGTTAATAATTATAATATTCATATTACCAATATGTCTAAAATTAGCAATGATAATTTAGCGATGACATTAGGAGGTAAAATAGATAAAAATTCTGTTAAATCATTTTTTCAAAAAAAAAATGATAAAAACGTCAAAAATGATGATAAGATTAATAAAATTATTTTAGTAGAAGACTTTGATAGGTATTTAAAAACAAATGAAATCGGCGATAATAATAATATGTCTGAATTATTGAATTCATTAGATGGTTTATTATCTTCTGATAATGTTATTAGAATTTTTACAGCAAATATAAAAGATAGAATAGAAGATGCAGCATTAATAAGTAGATTTAAAAGGATATTTTATATTTCTAATCCTGATGTTGGGACAATAATAGAAATCATAACTAACATTTATAAATTATTTAATATTAAATTTAATGATGACGAAATCAATATTTTAGCAAATTTATTTAAAAATTATGATTTGAATATCAGAAATATAAATAAATATATTACTAGATTTATTGAAGATCCTGAACCTGTATCAATGGCCATAAAAAATTTTAAAGAATATATTAAAGAATTAAACTTGGAGCACGAAGAAAAATCAAGTAATATTTATATTTAAATTAAATATTTTTTATCGATTTAAAAAAATAAAGAATATTTAATTTACTAAATCCATAATTTTTTATTAAAAATATTGAGAATATATATTTAATTTAAATCCATACTTTAATATTTTTTAGTGATTCCTTATTAAAAAAATTTTTTATATATTCTGGTTCATAAATATTACTGAAATGAAATAATATAAATTCTATATTCACATATTTTTCTACATATGGTTTTATTTGAGACCAATGTATATGGTCACGTTCTAAAGCTCTATTTTCATGTTCTTGATCTATAAATGTACATTCTATCATTATAGTTCGATACGAAAAGATAGAAACATCAGAAAATATATTTATATTAGTATCACATAAATAACAAAATAATTTATTATATTTTTCTTCTGTTATAATTTCATTGTTTTTTTTTAATTGTATTATTTCTTGTTTAGTTAAATTTTTATATTCCTCTTTTAATTTATTAACTTTTTGACATATACCATAACCAATAGTAGGAATACTATGATAACACTCAAATGTTTCTATGATATAATTATTATAATTATAAGTTTGTTTTGGTAACAATCCTATAATATTATTTATATTGACTTGTTCATAACCATTTAATTTTCTGACAATAGTTAAGAAATTAACTAGATCATCCTTAATTTGATAAGGACATAATATTATAGATTCTGAATCAATATCATGACCTATTTCGTAATAATGATCATTATGACCATGAGTTATTAATATTATTTTAGGTTTAAAATAATATGGTAATCCTAAATCTAGTGCCATATTTAATCCATCTACTTTAAAACCTGTACGAATTGCAGATACAGAATATCCAGATAATTTGAACGAAGTATTTTTTAAAGTATATGGTTCAACGATTTTCCATACTGAATACATTTTATAATTATTATTAATCAATTATTTATAATTTTATAGATTATAATTATTTATAGGCTATTATCTAAATTTATTTTTTCAATTTTTTGTAAATTTATTTGTAAAACAACTTGAGTTTTTGAAATTATAATAAAAAAAAATTAAACAAATTGGAATTTGCCATCCATATTATCTAATGCGATATTAAAATAGTATTCTAATTTTTCATGACTAGAATATAATGGTAATAATAATGTTTTAAAACAAGTTCTAGTGGTAGGTAGAATGTCAATAGCATCAGAAAACTCGATATAAAACAGAATTTTACTAAAACAATCATTATGTATTTTAGATGAGGTAATAAATTCCATAATTTTTTCTAATGTTTCATATGGCAATTGTTCTACATACTTCCAAAAATATGATAATGTTTGTTTTCGTTTTTTATGTATATTATTTAAATTAATATTTATTCCTTTATATGAATATTTAATGTATTTATTCCATGTATTAACATCGGGCAAATTTTTTTCATTGACTACCATTTTATATAATTCTTGAGATCTAAAAACTGCATATGAACCTTCTAATATAATATCAACACCTTGTTTAAAGAATCCTAATAATTCTTTTTTATGACCTGCAAAAAGATAAAATTCTGTTACTTTTTCAACATATGTTTTGAAATTGTCCTTTGTTACGTATATATTTTTACCATTTTCAACTAATTCAAATTCTTTGTCTAAATATTTGTTATTATCTAAAATTGTAGTTCTAACTGTAAATGTTAAATCTAAATCTTCTATAATATCTAAATTTAATAATAATTTGTTATATTCTAAAGCCAATTCAGGTTTAACATTTTCCAATTTTAAACTGTTAGGATCGTAAATATATTTAACAAATGCAAAAGACAAAGGTAAATCAATAGTATTAAATAATGTCAAGAAACCAAAAAATTTTCCCAAATTTACCATATTAACAATATCAATTTCATTAATTGATTCCCTATGAGGTAAATATAATTTGCCATTATCTAACTTCGAAAACATATTACTATTTTTATAATGATGACAACAATTATTAATATACTGTCTAAAAACTCCTGTGCCTTCGGATATATTGTTTAAAACCATACGAATTATAGGCATCTTTCCCTCCGTTTTATACATCTTAATTATAGGAAACAATACCTCTTTAATATGAATAAAGCTATTTTCTAAGGCATTGTCATTTATTTTAATTGTGATGCCTCGAGAAGGATGGACTTTTAAAAAATTATGATAATGTTTTTTTAAATACAAGTATTTAAAGTATTCGTCCTCATTTGTATTTTTATCAAGTTTATTATCAATATATTTTAATAATAATTCAACATAAAACATATTATTTGAATTATAAGCAATTTCTAGCGCCGAAAGTTTTTTACTGTTAGTAGCAAATAAGTTGATATTGTTAAATTCTAATAATATTTTAACTTTTTCACATGCTTCAATGTTTGACATCATGGCTAATAAAGGTGTTTCCCTTTCTGAATTTCTGTGATTTATATATTTACCTGCATCCGGCATCATCATTAATGCTCTAAACATATCATCACTACCTCCTTTAATATACAAAAAAATTATGCCAGTTAGTTGATTGTTTTGGTCAATAAAAACAGATTTACCTTTTTCATTAAAAAATGATAACACAAGTTTCAAAGCTTCAACATTTTTATTAGAACAAAAATATATTAAAAAAGGCTTGTCATATTTATAAGTAAAATCATAACCACAATCATTTAATAATAAAATGGTAGTAATATTACCTTTTCGACATGCTGTATAAGCTATAATTCTTGACTTATTAATAAATTCTAAATTAGAATGTTTAGTTAAAAGATATATTACATAATAATTATCATCATTAATTGCTTTACATAATACACGCGATAAAACATATAGCAATAGCGAACTATGACCAATTTTTGTTCCTTCTTTATCAAATTTTAAAATTAAATTTAATGTTTTTATAAGCATATTAAAAATTACATAATAACTATTATTATTATCAATATTATCGTAATAATCATATACATTTTTAATATCAGGATCATTAAAAGTTATTATATTTAATTTATTGTATGCCATTAATAATGGATCACTATCGTTATTATCAACAAAACAATATTGAAACCAACGAAGCAATATATTAATTTTTGGTATATCATTGTTTTCAATTAATATTTCCAAAGGTATTTTACCATTAATAGGCATTTTCAAAATTTGTGTCCTGCCGGGATAACCATAAAAAGCACATTCTTCGAGAAATAATGCAAAATTATTATCATCTTGATTATTACACAAATAATGTAAAAATTTACCTAATAATTGCAAGTCCGCATATTCTATAAATTTTTTATATAAATTACTTGTTAATTTGTTAAAAGGAACATCAACAATATTTACTATATCAAATAAGCTATCTGGTTCTTCGATAAATACTTGAGTGTCATCTTCTAACTTTCTTTTTAATGGAAAGTTTTTTGGTAAAATTTTATAATTCACTTTGGATTTGAACATGTTGGTTATTATATAAATTATTACATGGATCTTTATAAAGAAATATTATTCAATTTTTTATTTATATAATGATATATTTAACAAACATATATAACATGATATATTTAACGAGCATATATAACATGATATTAATATATTTTTAAAATAAATTTCAAACCTTTAGAAAAAAATTAGAAAATAACGTTAATAATATATTTTAATAAATAATTTATTCAAAAATCCATTTATTACTAACTTTTTTGAATTTTGACAAATGATTTAAATTACCTAATTGTTTGATTTTTCTATTTAACTCGACAATCACATAAATATCAAAATTTTGAGGATATTTTTTAATTGTTTCTTCTAATTTTTTCTTGATTTTTAATAATTTATCTAATGTTTTACAAGATTGTATTTTATATGTATAATAATAGCAAATATATCGCCTTTCTATCACATCATAATTTATTTTTCCTGTTTTAAATTTGTCTTCCTTATTAACATTATATTTACATACTGCAAAACCATCAATATAATCTCCAACTTCAACATGTTCTACAAAATTTACAATACCATCATCTTGTATTGCTCTTAATAAAGCATCATATACACCTGTTCCCATACCCCTATGAGGAACTACGTTGTCCATCACTAATATTGTTTCAGAATGAGCTAAATGATAACAATTTAATAAATCTGCGTATGCACCTTCTAAAGTATGAGCACCATCTATAAATATAAAATCTACTTTTGTATTAAATGTTTCATAAAATGACACAATTGATTTAGTAGAATCACCACCAATTAAAGTATGTCTTCCGGGATATTTTATATCCACATACATTTTTGCATAAGAACAATAATGATGATATAATATATCAAATGATATGACTTTTATATTTTCATCCAAAGACAAAAAATTTAAAGCTGATACACCAGTATTAAATCCTATTTCAACTATTAATTTTGGTTTCACTTTTACTACTAATTCTGTATGTTTTTTAATATGTTCAGGCTTACTAGAACCTTCAAAATTATCAAACCCACACCTTAACAAAAATTGTTCTACACTTTCTTTATCAGGATTAGGATAGTCTATTTCTTGACCCTTAATATTTTTAAAAGAACTATATTCTGCATACTTAGTCTCTTTTTTTGCTAAATGTTTATTATCCAAATCAACTTTATGAAAAGTTCTTTTTCCTGAATAATTAGGATCTTGTTTTTGCTTTAATAATCTAGAATAATATTCTTTATAGTTATTAATATTCATTACTGCAATAACGTCGTTTACATATGATGGCTTAGACATTTTATATTATATATAATATTAAGAATAATATTAAAATAAGAAAAATATCGAGAATAATATAAATTAATTATCCATTATAATATTTAATAAAAAAATGAAATTATTATTAATAAATCAATACATTTATTATAATTAATTAATACAATAATGATTTACGATACAAATGATATTGAAGCTCAATTAATACCAACTAATGCTACCATTGCTTATATCACACATCACAGGTCTAAAGATGGTACTATTAAATTATATAAAGCAAAAATGCTTTTAAATACTGATAAAATGAACAATCTAGAAATTAAAGAAACACAAGAAACAATTATATCACCATATATTTTCAAAGTTTCTTGTTATTACCAAAAAAGATATATTACTTTTAATATTTTATTTAATGATTTGAAAAAAATAAAATATTAAAACCATTAATTATTTTTTGTTTCTGGTTTTTACTAATTATTTTATAGTTTTCTAGTTTATTTTTTTTATATTTTTTATTATTTTTTTTTATATTTTTTATTATTTTTTTTTTCTAGTTTTTGTACTATTTTTTTTGCTGATTTTTTGCTAGTTTTTTTATTATTTTTTTTACTGATTTTTTTACTAATTTTTTTGCTAGTTTTTTTGCTAGATTTTTGTTTTATTTTATTATTTTCTAATTTGTTATATGGAATCCATCTTTTAGTATCATTTATTTTTTTAACTATCCATAGTTTTTTATTATTACCTAATAATATTTTACCTACTTCAAATAAAGTAGCTGATTGTGTTGGCGATGGTCTTAATTTATTTTTTTTGAATTTTGGAATCAAAGATTTCCAAATATTTAATATTCTTGTTTTGTTATTATTATTTTTAAAAGGACTTTCTAATAACCATGGATCCTTTAAATATGCTGTTTCATAATTAAAAAATTGTTCATTATATTTATCCATTGGTTTATATTTTGATCTAGTTTTCAATAAACTTTCATATGTTCCTAATAATTTAGAAACATCATGAAATTTTATGTCATGTTTATAATTTATTTGTATTAATTTATAACAATCTTGATGACATGCAAAACCGTAACCATTATTATCCTTATCTTGATAATTTAAAGGACAAATATTATATATTTTTTTGTCTATTTCAAATATACCTCCATACTCATAATTCGTATCGTTTGTTTGTATTACTTGGTCATCGCTTAGAATCAATAATAATTTATTTAACCATAAATAATCCTTTATATTTTTAACAAAACGATCAAGGTCATTTGTAGTTAAAGGTCCTCCACATATTAAACAGTAATCATCCCATGTTCCCATATAATATTTAATTTGAAAACAAATATTATAAAATTTAATTAAAAATTAAAATAACAAACGATAAAAAAAATTAATTAATCCATAATGCTATTTTTAAAAAATACAATAATATTAAAAATACTACGAAACATAGCAACAACAATAAAAACTCGACAACTATACATATATATAGGTAACAAGTAGATTCTGCAAGTTTGTTTAGGACACGATAGGAAGTTTTTTGAGCATCTTCCATTTTGTTATTACATTGATCAACATGATTGTTAATTAATTTAATAGATTCATTATGTGATTCTAACGTTTCAGTAATTTTGGAACTATTTGCATTCAAAGTTTCCACTTTTTTATTGATATTTTTTAATATTATATCAATCTCACCTTCTGCAAAAGTTCCATATTGAGCCATTTTTAAATATAAAAATTATTTAATGAAGATATTATAAATTTATATTTTCAATTTTAAAAATAAAAATAAAAATACTTAATATATGATACATATTTACGAAATAATTTTTAAATATTTTATATTTCATATTTTAATAATTTTTGGTTTATTTATGTTTAATATATAAAACCATTATTATATTTTAATAATTTTTGGTTTATTTATATTTTATTATATTTTAATAATTTTTGTTTTATATATTGTTGTTATTTATTTTTATATTGTAAAACGAATAGGTAGAATATTAGTATTATCATATAAAATATCATAGTGTTCTGACCAATGAAACAAAGAAGACCCCGAACTATATTCTTTACCAAATGCATTGCATTCTATAAAATACCAATCATTATCTAATGTATAATATATATCCATAACATATGAACCATTATTTATATGTTGTAATTTATTTAACAATTCATTGTTAAAATATGTTAATAAGCTAGAAACAATATTTTTAATAGATTCTTCATCGAGATTCATTAACCATTTATTTTTTTCGTAAAGATGTTGTATTGAAATCGCCGTAATAACATTTTTATATACAAATACTCTAAACTCGCGATCTAAATTAAAATTGTTAATCCAAGGCATAAAATATAAATTTATACATGTATCATCATCTCTTAAACATCGATGATTAATAGTAGTAGATAATATGGATTTCATGATTTTTTTTATATCATTATATGGTCCAGTTCCATATTCACCATATTTTAATGAAGCATGTTCAGTTCTAACAAATGCATCCTTATTTATTATGATATTATTTTTAACACAATAATTATTTAATTCATCATCATACATGTTAGAAAATTTACCAGTAATAGCACCAATTTTTAAAGCTTCAAACATCCATTTTTCTATTGGCAAACTATAAAATGGACCTTTATGAAATAAATTATACCAATTACAAGTTCTAGAACTATTTAACATTAAATCATAATCTTGAGGCTTTATATCATTTAACCATATATTATTAACGTTATATTTAATTTTATCATTAATTAAAACATCATTAAGATCTATTTTTTCTATAATTATATTCTTCATTAATTATTATTATAATATAATATTATTAATAATTCTTAATTAATAAATAATTTATCATTTTTTTTATCAAGATTATAGTAAATGTATAAAAATTATAATAAATTAATACGAAAAAATAGAAAAAAAATGATAAAAACATGGTTAGAACATTATTTTGAAAATATAATAAATATTGATTTAAATAAAATATTTATTATTTTTAAACATAAAAATAAAAAAGATTCATGTGTTATAATATTTTATGATTCATTTTATTTATGGAATGTCTATATATCAAAATTAGAATATGATTATTTATGTTTATATTGTGATAAATATAGATTTTTGTTTATTAAATTCAAGTATATTTAAAAAAAAAATGAAAAAAGTCGCCTTAAATGAGTCTAATAAAGATTGTTATATATAAAAATTACATACAAATGAGTTTATCAAAATCTGAAATCAATTTATCAAAACCTGAAACCAATTTATTATCAAGTTTGTCTGGTAAAAATTTGTTAAAAATTATGGACAAATATTCCATATTCAAGGAATGCCTTTGCTCTGATATTCCAAAATATCGAGAAATCTGTGATAATCCCGAAAAATTTCAACAGATTTATAATACATTAAATTCCGTGTTTTTAACTATTAATAGTAAAGAAACACAAAGAATTTATGCATTTCGAGGTTTGAAACAGAATTTTTTTGGTATAATTTATACCATTTTAACTATTCTTTCAGGAACAAAATATTATTTTGAACGATATTTGAAAAATCATTCATTTACTATTACAAATGAAAGTGGTCAAAATGTTACTCGGGAAATGTTCAACGACAAAATGATGCGATTACCAAATGATCCTAAAGAATGGTTCCCTTTACATTTAATAGTAAATGAAATTGAATTAGATAACGATAATGATACCAAATGGAATGTTTTTTGCTCTTCAAAACATGATTGGAATATCATCGAGTTCATGCTTTACTACACTAAAGGTCTTTTTCCTTTGAATAATTATCATTATTATCCCGGATATTATGAATTTTTAGAAAAAAATAAGATAAATATAAATCAAAATAATTATATTGATTTATTATTTTCATAATAATTGTTAGTTTAATTCGTTTTTTATTTGTTTTTTAATTTCCTCCTATTAATTTTTTGGAAAAGTTTTCTTCGAATAACTTTGTTGCTTTTGCCAAAAAGTTGTCAGCATTTTCTCTCGGAACATTAAATTCTATAAAATTTTTAGGTCCATATATATATTGAACTTCATTTGAATTATATTTTTTCTCACTTTCCATATATCTAAGAAATATAGTTAATAATGTTTGTATGGCTTTTTTTTTTGATGGTATAGATTTATTTGCATCTAATATCGTTTCTATGCTATCATATATATTCAATAACATGTAAGCCTGATTTAAATCTTTATTTTGTGTTGATTTAAATTTATAATAGTCAACAATAAAACTATATTGTATCAAATTTATTCTTGGCCATGTATTTAATATCAAATTACTCATTACCGTATACAATTCTGTATTAGTAATAAAAGTAATTAATAGTCCTATCGCATCATCACTAATTTCTTTATTATTTCTTGCATTTTTTTTCATTATAGGAATTTCATATAGAGGAATACCATATTTGTTTAAATATTCTACAAGTTTATTATGTGATATATTTGTTAATCTAGGAAAAAATACAGCATGTTTCCCTAAATGCCTTATCATTTGTTGTATTATGTCGGCATCTTCTTTTTTAGGTTTTTTGTCTTGTGTTTTTCTTAATAAAACGTCCAATTGTATTGTTATTAAATTTTTTTTTAATTCTTCTACGTTAATATATTTATTATCTTTTAATTCTTCGAAAAGATCATTTAAATTATTATCAATAATATTAATATCATTTATATTATCATAATTTAAATTATTATGAATATTTTCTATATCTTCAAATGATAATTTTTCTAATAATTTATTAACATATTTGTTTAATAAATTATTTTCATTAAATCCATTTTTTAATATATCCATTGGATCGTCAGTATTATTGTTATTATTATTATTATTATTATTATTATTATTATTGTTATTATTATTCTGTTTCTGGTTCCGGTTCTGGTTTTGTTTTCGGTTCTGATTTTTATTATTCTGGTTATTCATATAAAATAATGTGATAATTTATTAATTATAAAAAAATAAAAATAATAATTATGATTATGATTATATTAAATTTATAATCGTTTATTTTTCTTTTGTTTTTTAATGTTAGAATATTTAGTTTTATATTTCAAATATTTATGATAAGCATTGCCTCCTCCTTGACCCAAAGCGTTCCCATCAGCAGGTGAGCCATTATTTTGCGCATTGTTATTGTTCCAGATATTTTGCATTGTCGCTTTAAGGGGTTCTGATTCTCTTCTATTTATAATTATTTTATTTAAAGTGGCTATTTTATTGTTTAATAAATTAATTAAACGATACATAGGTTCATTTATTTCGTTATTAATAGTCGATAATAATAAACTAATTTGCAAAGCTTTTAAATTAATATGTAAATTATCTAATAGTTTTTTATTTTCATCGGTTTCTTGTAAATTTTTTAAATTATTTATATTTTCAAACAAAACAAGATCAATATTTAACATGGCGTTAATATTAAACCTATTTTTATTGAAAAAATTATATATGTATCGAACATCACTCTCTATAAATGTGTCATGATATAATAATTTTAATATCATTAGCTTGATATCTTCAAACGGATTTAAAGGGTCGTTCATTGTGTTATTATCTATTTCAGGTTTGTTATCAATATTTCCATACATGATATCACGTATTAATTCAATTAAGCGTATTTTGTCGGCCATTATATAATTATTATAAATATATTATTTTAAAATAATTTATAAATTAATGTTTAATTTATTTTTGTTATTTAATAATTTATTATATATTTCAGTTTTTTTATTTATTAAATTTAACGTATCCAAATATGGTTTACAATTATTATTTTCCTCTTTTTTATCTTCTTTATCTTCTTTTTTATCTTCTTTTTTGATTGGTATTGGTATAGGTATTGGTATAGGTATTGGTATATCTATTTGTTCCTTTATAGGTACGGGTATCGAAACATATTTTATATCTATATTATCATTATGACATGTTTCATTTGCTAATATAGAAGACAAATAATCGTATGTACTTTCTACAGAATAATTATATTTATCACAATATAATTTTAAAATATTATATTCTGTTTCAGAATCCCATATATTTATCGAACATTTTCTGTCTATAAAATTCTCAAAAGAATGACTTTTATAACGATCATATTTATCAAATTTTTTTATATCTTTATAAATAACATCTATGTTATCATTAATTTGATCATCACAATGAAAGGCAATAATAGGATTATCTTTATTAAACCATGGTAATAAATAAAAAGTTTTATTTTTAATAGTATCCAAGTTTAAAATATTATTTATTACTAAATCTTTATTTTTATTATTACGAATATTTATATTAAAACCGTCTCCTTTTTTTTTAAATTCTAGTTCATGGAACATTTTTTTACTAATTTTTCTAAAATAATCGTCATATATTATTATTTTTTTACTACTTTTATAATTCATTAAGAACATAATAATCCCTAGCATAATACTCTTATTTTCCCATATTATATTTTTCATTTAAAATATATCTAGTATATATATATTATATACTTTAAAATTGTCATTTTAAATAATTATTATAATAAACAATACACATAACAAATTTATTTTTGTTTCAATAAAAATTCATTTGAAATTGCTTTGAAAGATAATCTATTTTGATTATAATTCAATTTATTTTTCATAATGAATACACTACCTTCACGTTTTGTGGTTTTACATAATGCACTATTGCCATTAACGTGATTCAATAAAATTTTAATATTTTCAGGTAAAACATAATTATAGTTAATAATCGGAACGGTTAATATATTTAAATCTTTTGCAATATCTAAAAATTTTTCAAAATCTACAAATTTTAGGTCATTTATATTAAACATCCTAAAAAAGAATACTTTTCTATCATTTAATTTATATCTATTATTTTGTATTTTTGGACCAATGCATTCTCCTTGCAACATTGCATTAAGATTATATTTATTACGAATTTCTATTAATTTATCTTTCACATTAGTATTTAAAGCTACTTTATATAAATCATTATCCTCATCTACTATGTAATTTCTAGAACATACTACCAATTTATCTGAATCTAAAAATGCTGTAAAAGATGTTCCATCTAATTTTTCAGTTTCAATGAATACTAATTCTTCTTCTTTAAAAGAATTTTTCAAATCTTTAAAAATATTTTGTATCCTTTCTTCGTCTGTTTTTGGTAAATTACTTGGCCAAGCATTTGGTTTATCATTACTTAAACCTGAATCATCATATTTTAAAATATTTAATACTTCTGTCAAATTTGTATTTTCTGGTAATTCTTCTCTTTTTATATCATTAACTATTTCAGGTAGTATATCTAAAGGAAATACTACACCTTGAGATAATTCACCTCTAATTTTTTTAGTTTTTATGCATTTACCTTCAAAGTCTGCAAAATGAATATTATCTACTGGTAAAATAGAATCTATTTCGATATAAATACATTTATCATTCACTTTGAATAAATTTTTTTGAGCTACAACTTGCCAACCTTTTATTTTTACTAAACAAATATTATCACAATTTTTCATCTCGACGATATCGTCGATTATACATACTGATGCTAATTTTCTATAGGTTTCTTGCATTTTAAATATTATAATATATTATGATAATTATAATACGTTATGTTTTTAATTTCATTTTTTTTTTTATATTTTTAATTAATTATATATTGTCATTTTAATACACTTTTGATTATAATCAAAACTATGATAATTTAGAATTCGAATATGGTTATTACAAATATCTTAAAAATTATAAGATTAAGAACGATACAAATATTTAATATAGACAAAAAAAAAATCAGTAAAAAAAAAATGAAAAATGAATAATTAAATATATATATATAAATATTTATATTATATAGAATACATTATAAATGTCTTATTATTACGAATTAATTAATAATAATAAAAAAAGTATAATGATAGGTTTATCTAATATGGATGAATTAACTAATTTTTTGAAGGATAAAGATATTAATATAAGATTAGATTTACATGGTGTATTGGATACAATAGATGAGAATATAAAATTTGATAATTATAATAATATCTGTTGTGTATCTTTTGTAGGTTTTAATTCAAATATCAGAAACATAGCTCGTGACACTATTATAAATCGCATAGGAAAACAAATACATTTTGGTATTTTAGTATTCAAGAGAGGAAAAAATTATTATAGAAATAATTTTACTGTTATTGGTAGCAAAGCACATGTAAATAGCATTATACCATTACATAAAAAAGGTATTTTTATTGATGATTCTATCGACCATTATGAATCTACCAAATCACTAAATATTTCTAATTTAGATACTTGGTTATTTAAAAAGAATGATAATTTACAAAAAATATTAGAGAAATATTAAAATAAATAATTTAAAATATTTTTTATTAATTTAAATATTATAAAATAAAAAATTTATTTTATAATATTTGAATTAACAAAAAATATTAGAGAAATATTAAAATAAATAATTTAAAATATTTTTTATTAATTTAAATATTATAAAATAAAAATTTATGGCATATAACCTTTTAATTCTAATACTTTAGTTTTACCATGGCAAAAAAATTCTTTTTTAGAAATTTCAACTGATCTAAATGAATTAAATAATTGATTCATAATATGCACTTTTATTTCTTCTTTTTGTTTTTTATTATTTTCTTTTTCATATAACCATTCTAAATAAAATCGTTTTACATTATCTCGTTCGAAATCTTCTTGAAGTTCCTTGACTTTTTCCATATGATCAGGATTATATCCTTTATCTTTATTATCTGAAACAAATTTTTCTCTATTTATTAAAAAATCTATTTGTTTTTTTCTGCTATCACATTTTGCACCTAAATAAACCTTACAATTATCATCTATACATGTTTTCCAATGTTGATAATGCAAACAATTATCATTATAACAACAATGTAACAAAATACCTGAACAATCATTATTGCAATACATATCTGTATATGGATTTGCGGTTCTAGTTCCACCACAACAATATGGACTTATCATATTCCCATTTTCATTAAGAAAAGATTTAATAATTTGTTCGTAAATATTACCTGAAGGTAAATATATTACATGACATATGACGCTTTGATCTACTATTATTAAATCAAATTTTTTTGGATGATTAATTGGTAACTTTAGTAAATCAATACAATAATGATGATCACTATTAATTTCATCATTATCATTTAAAGTATAAACTTCAAATTGTTTTTCTAAATATTTTACCAAATCATCACCAGGTTGAGCACCTATTATTAATAATTCGAGTTTTTTATTATTTTTATCATGAATCATTTTATTATATATGATTGTTATTATATATGATTGTTATTTAAAGTGATATCTTAAAATATATTATTTCAATTTTAAAAATATTATTTTAATTTAGAATAAAAATATTATTTTAATTTAGAATAATAATATTATTTTAATTTAGAATAAAAATATTATTTTAATTTAAAATAATAATATTATTATAAACGTAATATTAAAAAATGTTTTAGTCATTTTGATTATTTCAGTTTTTGTATTTCGTATAAATTATAAATAATAATTCAAGTTAAAATGCATTTATAATAAATTTATATAATAAAAAAAATTGCAAGTTTTTTTAATCATTTTTATGATATTTTTTTTTATAATTTATATACAAAATTCAAAATACCTCTACTTATCGATATTTTGTCAATATTTTGGACTTCGATATCTACACTTTTATCTTTATTTGGTAATATAAAGACATCTAAATTATTAGGATGTTCATAATAAAGATATTTAAGATAATTTTTTACAATTTCACAATCAGTTCCTTTGCCATTGTATTTTTTCATAATTGGATCATCAATATTGTATTTACAATCACTCATTTTATTAGTATTTATATTTTTAATTATATTTCTAACTTTATTATATTTTTCGTTATATATTTGTCCAGGATAAACATAACTAGCATGCATATTTTTAATAGTTTGCATATATAAATTATTTATATATTTAAAATATTAATTTCATTTTTTTATTCGTTTTAATAATTATAATGATTAAATTACAAAATTATAAGGAAACATTAGAAACAAAAATTATATTAAATTTATTAACTAAAAATATATTAGATAACAATTTAGAAATTATATGTCAATATATTTATAATGAGTATGATAATAATGGTGAAATAATATTTACGAATATATTAAAAAAACACGAATTACAAAAATATAATTTGATGTATTTAAATTATTATAAAAAAGATAAAAAAATAAATATCAATTCAGTAATTAAATTATTTGAAATATATGAAAATGATATTTATCAGGATTATATAAAATTTATAAAAAATTATATGTTTAATTATGACAATAATAGAATATGTGAAATTATTTTAAAAAATTATGAATATAATAATAATTTCGAGCAATTATTAGATCTATATATTCAGGAATTAAATAATATTCTCGTTTCATTTTCTAATATTATTAAATTAATTGACGATGAACAATTAAACAATATATTAAAAAATAAATATATTGTATGTGATAATATTTTTAATACAATAAAACAACAAAATTTTAAAAATAATATTATTAAAAAATTTGAAAATAAAAAAAATAAAACAGGATAATTAATTGTTATTTTCTTAATTATAATTCTGCTAGCCATAATTCTTCATCGTTGAAATTTTCTTGATCGAACATTTGTTCAATGAATGAATAAATATCTTCAACTGTTTCTTGATCAAACATTTGTTTAACGAATGAATCAGCTAATATATCTTCAACTGTTTCATCATTATTATGTTCATGATCAAAACGTTCATAATCATAATAATCATAAATGTCATAATCATTGTCAGCATAATCATCATTATCATGATAACTATCACTGTCATAATAATTATCATTATTATCGTTATTATCATCATTATTATCATCAGAATTTGAAAAATCTTGATCATTAAAATAACTAAAAGGCATACATTGTTTTTAATCCAATTGGTAAAACTTATGGTCAATGTGTTATCTTTTTGTCAAGATTTATTAAAATGTTAGATAAAGGATATACAATTTATTATAATGATAAAGAAGTGGATATCATTACGTATGCTAAGGAAATGTATGACATTATATTAATAAAAGAAAATGATACCTATAAAATAAAATGTTATTCTGATGAAAAATATCATGATTTTTTAGGTAATTGTGATTGTGTAAAGTGTATTGACAAAAATAATTCTAATTTCAGTTTTCAATAATTTTTTTATAATTTAAAATATCAAATAAATTACCTATATATTAGATCTCGTAATTATTGTAGCATATTTAAATTTTGCATAGAATATGGATATTGAGGCATTTTTATTACGAGTCATAATACCATTAAATATACATGGACTTTTATTACAGCCAATGGTGTGACCAGGTTCATAAATTATTACTTTTAATAATAAATTTATAGCGTTCTCAGACCTAAAATTATTTACTTAAGGTCTTGCATATTATTACCTGATATTTATGTCGAATCATTTTTTTTACAAAAAAAAATTGAAATTATATTTTACGAATAATCTTTTTATAAAATCTACTAATAAAAACCATGGTCAAAAAAATATACAAATTTGTATTAACAGGCGGACCCAGTTGTTGTGGAAAAACTACTTTGTGTAATATCTTGAAAGAATGTTTTAACACACCTGAGAAAACACAAATAGTGGTTTTGTCTATGGATAATTATTATAAAAGTTTGCATGATCCTACGGCGAATTATGATGATCCAAATGCGATTGACTTTGAGTTATTAATTCAACACATTAAACAATTATTGTCAGGTTCTGAGATAAATGTTCCCAATTATTTGTTTGAATTTCATTGCCGTGATCCCGTTAATACTACCTTAGTAAAACCGGCTCCTGTCATTATTTTGGAAGGTATATTCGTTCAAAATGATAAAAGATTAGTTGAGTTGGCTGACTTTACTATGATGATTAAATGTGAAGATTGGAAACTTGTTGACCGTAGACACGTTAGGGATGTTAAAGAAAGAGGAAGAACCCCCGAATCAATATCTAAACAATTAAATGAAACTGTTATGCCAGGGAAACATAAATTTATTGATCCATTTATGCATTATGCTGATGTAGTTCTAGATAATAACGAAGACCAACACTTCCAAAATAGTGAAACCGTAATACCTTATATTCAACAACTAATTAATGACACTAGTAATAACAAAATTAGTCCTGAAGAATATTTGAAAAAAGCAAATAAAGAAGAAATAGAAAAGTTAAAACAATTATTGCAAAATTATTAATTATTATATATTTTTTTAATATTTTTTTATTACCTTATTAATTTTTATAAAAAAAAATAAGAATTATCATAAATTTATAAAATTGCAATCGTATTATTCTTATTTTCATGAAATATAATTAGTTTGGAACTGTATGCCAATTTATTTTTTATATTAATTATTATTGAAATATCATTTAGATTATTTATTTTGCCAAGATATGCATTTTCTAAATATTTTATACAATTATCGAAACTATTAGGATCATTATCAATAAATACAAAAGTATAATCTATTTGGCCTCTTATGTCTGGAGTTAAAAAACTGTTAGTATTTGGTTGTACGAAAACAATATTGATATTATAAAAACAACCATTATATATTATATCGCGAATATATTCATCATGATAATCATCAATACATAATATATCAACTATTACAAGTGTTTTATTATTTTTATTTTTTTTATACTCTTCTACTTTAGTTTTAAAAAAATCTGATGAAGGTTTTATAGTTACTGTTTCATAATTATAATTACTTATCATATCAGTATTATCAGACAATAATATCAAGTTATTATAATGATTATAATCATTTATCACCATTATTATATTATCTATCGATTTTTCTTTGTTTATTATTAAACCATGTGTATTTATAAATATATTTTGCATGTTTATATTTGTTGTATATATTGTTTCAATTTAAATTGTACGCATATTTATAAAATGAATTATGAACTTATTTATAAAAATAATTTATTCGTAGTTTTTCATAAATTTTTAAAATATTAAAAAAAAAAAATTGAGTTAAAGAAAACAAGGTCATTTAAAATTTTATAAAATATATGAGAGGATATTGGCATAAATTTGATTAATATTATTAATTATTTAAATAGTAAAAAATGCAAAGAATTTGTGAAAAGATTTGCAATAATATTTATTAAAAATAAAGATTACATAAAAATAAATGTTAAAAATAATAAAAAATTATCTTCAAAATTATACAAAATTGTCTTTAAAATTATACAAAATTGTATATTAAATATATATATATATATATATATATAATGTTTATTATTGGTAATACAACAACAGGAACTACGTCAGGAATAGGAGGAATTATAGGAACAGGAGGAACTACTATAGGAACTACAACAGGAACTACTACAGGAACTACCACGGGAACTACTACAGGAACTACTATAGGAACTACTATAGGAACTACTATAGGAACTACTATAGGAACTACTACAGGAACTACCATAGGAGGAACTACCACGGGAGGAACTACTACAGGAGGAACTACTACGGGAGGAACTACTACAGGAGGAACTACTACGGGAGGAACTACTACAGGAGGAACTACTACAGGAGGAACTACTACAGGAGGAACTACTACAGGAGGAACTACTACAGGAGGAACTACTACGGGAGGAACTACTACAGGAGGAACTACTACAGGAGGAACTACTACGGGAGGAACTACTACGGGAGGAACTACTACAGGAGGAACTACTACAGGAGGAACTACTACAGGAGGAACTACTACAGGAGGAACTACTACAGGAGGAACTACTACAGGAACAGGAGACCCGGAGACGGGTTCAAATGCTAATGATGAATCTAATGCCGAATCAGGTAATAATACAACTGATACAACTGATACTACTGATACAACAGATACTATAAATTCAACGCAAACAGGAAACAATATTTTGAACGTATCTAATTTATATATTGTTGGTTTCACGAGTTCGAGTTTATTATTTTTATGTTTTCTAATTATTATTATATTAACTATTATTATATAAAAAATAATTCAATAATATTTTTAATTATTTTTTAACTATTCTTATTGTTTTTTTTAATATTATTTATATTTTTTTCAAATATAGTTATATTAATTTATTAATATTTATTTAATGACTTTAATGTTTTGATTTTTTTATTACATAATTTATTATTCCTGTAGGAATAAAATTTGTATATTTATAAAAAAATTAAATTTACAATTATTTTTGCAAGTGAAAAAAAAATTGTTGCCGAACCTCAATATGATAATAATAAAATTGCAGGTTTATATAATTATAAATGACCTTGCGTTAAGGTCATAATAAAGGTTCTTTTGATGAATCTGGATATGAAATATATTATATTGAAGAATTTATTCGTGATAGTAGTATAAAAAATTTACAAGCATAGATCATACCATATGGTAAAACAAACAAATTTATGCATAAAAATAATATATTGATATTATTATAAATCAATACCTACAAAAAAGAACCATAATGCAAACAATCCACATAAACCACCAATTAATAATATTTTTAATATTTCCAATCTAATATCTTTTTTATGATATTCAAAATATGATAGCGAAGTGTTTGAATTTATTGCAAGATCTAAATCTATTTTTTCTGATTTTTTAATTTCCTTTAATGATAATTGTTCAAAATTGCCACAATATAAATTTATTTTATTATCGATTATATTGTCATTTTTAAATATTAATTCAGTGAATATAAATTTTGTAAAATACTTTTCTAATAATTTAATGTTTTCATAGTCATTTATACATAATATAATATTATTACCATCTAAATTATGATTCATATATTTTGAATTATCAATTGCATTTGCGTATATGATAGGAAATAATAATAATAATAATAAAAATAATACTTGTTTCATTTGTTTTAATTTATTTATATGGTTTATTAAATTAACATCGTTATAAAATTTTTGTTTCATTTTTTAATGACTATAACATTAACATATAATACACACAAAATTAAGAACCAACACAAACACAATATAAAAAGACCTAAAGCAGCATCAATATTTTTATTTTTAATTTTATTATATATCATTGTTGCACACGAAATACACAAAGAGAATATCGAATACGAAAATAATTCATAAAAACCCGTTTTAGAATCAATACTTTTAGTTTTTTTGTATATTATTTTTGTATGATTTGTAATATTTAAATATTGAATAGTTTCTTGTTCTACCTTTTGTAATTCTTTGTTTTTTTGAATATTAATTTGTTGTTTATGTAATTTTTTTAATGAAAATGAATCATAATTTATCGTTTGATTGATAATCAAGTCTTTATAATAATTTGTATTGTCAAAATCAAATGCAATAATATAATTATTCAAATAATTATTACAATGTGAATTTATTTTATTAAAAGTGTTATAAATATTATGCCAGCTAGTAATTTTATTACCTTGAGCTATTATTAATTGGGTATGTAGAAATATATCATCCGTAAAATATTCTTTTAATAATTCGATTGTTTCAACGTTTATATTATTTTTATGCAATGATAATAATAATACAATATTAAAATTATCAATTTCAATTAACTTGTCTAACCAATTGTTTATATTAGAAACATCATAAAATGTTATATTATAATTATTAAAATTTTTTGTATATGTTGTCATATTAGGCTCATAATCCATAATTAAATTATCCATTAAATTATGTATTAGCCTCGTTTTTCCTATTCCTGATTCCCCTATAACAATCGCATTTATACAAATTATTGGTAATATTAAAGATGATAATATTAATAATTGTTTTATCATTTGTTTTATTATTTGTTTATATTACTTAATGTAATTATTATTTTGTGATGTTTTTTTCATTTTTATTTTTACTTATTGACAAAATAATATATACAAAATTATTAAAAAAAATGAAATTATATTTTTATATTGTCTATAATCTAATCATATTAAATAATAATGACAACTAAAAACTCGCTTCACTTTCCTAAAGTATTAAAATTAAAATATTTATTAGATCACGAAACATTAATATTGTTTAATGATACGCTAAATGTCAAATTTATAGATATGTTGCCAAATAATTATGACTTTATAAAAATTTATGGCAATGATGATGAATTTAAAATTATTGACGTTATTAATGTTATGATACGCAAAACTGACGAATATAATATTTTTTTCCATTATAATGGAAAAAAACTTGAATTAGTAAATAACAAAATAATACAAAATGTTTATTATCTTGGTGGTTATAATGGAATATATTTTTCATGTATCATACGTGCAGATAATGACAGAAATGATTTGGATATAAAATTTGACTCACATATAGATGGTATATTTCCTTGCATTGTTTCTTTTTCTGGTGATGATTATTATGATAAAAATAAAAGTCTTAATTATTTACACGATATTTTTAAAGTTACAAAAATATATAAAAATACATATTACTTGGAACAAAAAGGTTTATACACTAAAGCAGCTAAAAAATAAGTTTAATATATTTTAAAAACATCATATTTTTTATAAAATATTTAACAATATATTATTTGAAATACTAAATTTAGAATGTTGTTTAAATAATATGCGAGTTTTTAATTGCTTTTATTAAATAATTTAAAAATTGAAATTATTTTGTATAAATTACCTTTTTTATAACAATATAATAAACGATGAAATATATAATAATTTTAGTTTTAATTACATATATTAATACTTTACCTACCATTCCAAATATAAATTATATGGAATGTGGGTTTAATTTAAAATATGGTGATCCATTAAATATGACTATTTCTAGACCAATTTTTGAAGCTTTTACTTATAATAACAAACAAACTATATTAATAAATGGCGTAAATTACAAAATGCCTGATCAATTATATGGTTTAAATTATCCTAGTGAAGATAAAAAAAGTTCATCTTTAATATATTATTCGGCTTCAATGGTGTCAGAAGAATTATATCAAACTTTTACTTTAGGTTTTGATTGTAAAAGAATTGATTTTGCTTTTAGTATGTCAGAACAAGTAAATTATTTTAATTATATGTATAATACTCAAGGTTGTTATACTGCAAACACTTATTTAACTATTACAGTTAGTAAAATGGAAATTAATAGTTTAATCAAATTAAACGACGAATTTAAAAAAACTATAAATTTATTACCTAATACATATACGAATGAAACGTGTAAATATTTTATGGATTTTTTTGATATGTTCGGAACTGCATTTTTTACAAAAACAGTATATGGTGGTTATGTTTCTATGACTAGTGCATTTGATATAAGTGTATCATATAATAAAAATTCATATGAAATAGGTTTGGATTTAGGCGCTCAATTTTTAGTATTTACAGGTAATTTAGGAGCCATATGGAATGAAACACAGGCTATGAAATACATAGATTCAACATATGATTCTACTATGTATTTAATTGGTGGTTACCCTGATTATTATAATGAAGATTGGCCTATGACAGTACCAAACAATCCATTAATAGTTAGGGCAAATGTTGTTTCAATAACTGAATTAATTAAAGACAAGAATATAAAAAATGCCGCAAATTTAGCATTAAACGATTATTATATGAATTATTCTTGTTAGTTTTTTTTTATTAAAAAAAATGAAAAATAAATATTATAACAAATCTATTAATAAATATAATAATAATAAATAATACAATAATTAATAATGTCAGTAGTTAAAATATTAATACTTGTTACATTAATTAATATATATTTATGTCAAGAATTACCAAATATTGACAATACGATTCTTGGTATAGATTTACAATATGGTCAACCTATTGAATATTCTTTAAGAAATCCAGTTTTTAGTCTCTTGACTTATTTTAATAATAAAACAATATTTATTGATGGAACTGAATATTTAGTTCCAGATCAAATGTTAATATTAGATTACCAAACTGAACAACAAAAAAGTATTAATGAAGTATATGTTTCCAGTTATATGGCAACAATGTCATTATCAGAATCTTTATCGTACGGTTTCCAACCATTATATTTTAATTATGGTATGTTTTCTGAATCTGAACAAGTTAGTTATTTTAACCAAATGTTCGAGTTTGAAGCGAGTTATATGGCAATGTCATATTTAAGAATAACAACGATGAAAACATCTTTACAAAATATTACTTTTGCTGATAATTTCAAAAAAGACGTTTTATCGTTACCAGAATATAATAAACAAACATGTAAATATTATAAAGTATTTTTTAATACTTATGGAACACATGTAATTTTTGACAGTATATATGGTGGCATAATTACTATGACAACTAGTTTTAATATGGATATTTTAGAAACCAAAACTATAGAACAAGTTCAAGAAGAAATAAATTATCAATTTTTCCTTTTGACTAGTTCAAGTTCGTTATCTTATTATGAAGAACAACAATTAGAAGAATTAAATTTAATATATACAAGTTCTTTTCAAATAATAGGTGGAAACCCAAGTATATATAATGCAACGAATAATAAACCATGGATAGATTCTATACCAAATTCTCCTTTATTTGTTGGTTTAAACACTAAAAATTTTACCGAAATAGTAAAACTAATTGACAATAACATAAATATACAAAATTTCAACCAAGCTTTGTATGATTACTTGTTATCATCTTTAATAAATTGGCAATTTATAACTAATGTTCCTTCAAATTTATTATATAACATGAAATCAAGCAATTTAATAGTAATTGATAATAATATATATTTAATGTCTTTAGGATACTCGTATAACATTATAAATAATCAATTTTCTAAAATATCAGGTTTGCCTCTGCCATATTTTTATGAATCGCCAAGTCCTAATTATTGTACTGGTGCTAATGATAAAATATATTGTTTTGGTGGTTATTATCAACATCCAAACATGTATTTCACTACAGGTCAGGCTTATGTATATGATCCTTTGGCTTTATCGTGGTCAGAATTACGACCAATACCATTATTAAATGATAATTATGGCTTGCCATTCTCATTTCTATTTTATTGGCCAGACCAATATATTAATTATCCAGTTAATATAAACGACGAAATTTACATAATAGGTAATGCTTTGGTTGTTCATGATCTACCTGATGAATTTGCTATAATAAATTTTAAATATAATATCACAAGTAACACATACGTTGTTTTAGATTATCCAAATAACGAATGTTGGATAGCCGCGACACCTATTGTAATAAATAATCTAATATACATGTTAGGTGGCTATTCTACAAACGTTAATGGAAGACTTTATTCTTGTCCTTACGAATCGTTTAACAGTAATATTTTAAACAATCCGACAAATATTATGTATGCCCTTGATACTAATAATATGACATGGTCGCAATTAGAATCTATGCCGGTTATATTAGAATTTTTTTCCGCACTTGCGATAAATAATAAAATTTATGTAATTGGTGGCATAAATTTTATATCAAGAGAATTTAATGAATACACTTACATTTACGATAATAATAGTTGGTCATCTACATTAACGGATGATAAATTAATAGGGTTTGGTTCCTATGGTAAAGCATTTAATAATGAATTTTTATTTAGTGTGATAGATCCATACAATAATCTAGGTCATTTATCAATGTATTCAAGGTCAATTGTTGAATTTTGTTAGCTTTTTTTATAAATTCAAAAAAATGAAAAAAAATGAAAAATAAATGTTATAATAATCCTATCTTGTATTAAGATAATAAGCATAATACAAAATAATATAATAAAATGACCAATATAGTTAATAATAATTACAAAGATTTATTACAAAATTCGGAATGTGGTTCGCCTTTGTCTGCAACTTTAATATTTTCAGTGATCAAAGAATTAATCGAACCTGGAACTAGCAACAATATTTTTAATGTCAATAATACATTTGATGCAAATTATTTAATTAGTTTGAAAAATTATTTTGATAGTACTCATTTTGGCGAAAATGAATTCAAAACCGAAAATTTCGTGATAGTTGATAATAATTATAAAATTACTGGAGATTCAGAAAATAAAATTGCTACTTTAGCAAAATTCAAATATGATGTATTTACTGATACATCGCATCAAGAATTAAATGAATTTATAAGCGAATTTACAAAAAATACTATTAATGATTTTTTCAAATCATCACTTATTAATTGTCGCATTTTAATGTTTAATGTTAGTTATTTTAATGCTGCATGGAAAAATAAATTTACAAAAACACAAAAAGAAAATTTTACTACTTCAAATAATAATATAATTGAAGTAGATATGATGCATTGTGTTGAAGATTCATGGTATTATGAAAATGATCAAATACAACTATACTATAAAAAATACGAAGATGGAACACCAAATAGCATAGTTTTTATTTTACCTAAAGAAGGTCCACAAAGCTACGATATCGATAATTTAGAACATCATGTTAAAGAAACGATTATGTGTCGCGTTGATGTTAAAATACCTAAATTCAAACAAATCTGTGAAATTGAAAAAGATGCTATTTTATCTTTAAGAGTAGTTAAAAAAGATTCAGAAGAAGAATATTCTGATCATCCTATTACTTTTCATCAAAAATGTGTAATTGAAATTGATGAAACAAAAACATGTGCTGCTGTAGCAACAGGTCTTATTGCAAAATGTTATACACCGCCTACAAAAATGAATGTCGTATTCCATGCAAATAAACCATTCTATTATTTCATACGCAATAATTACCATAAATTAGTTTTATTTTCTGGTAAATATGGTTTTTAATAAAAAAATCAAAATATTAAATTTTTTTATAACATATTATTTCTATAATATATTATTTCCATGATATATTTTGCGATGTTCTAGGTTTACCATCAACAAAAACACTTTCATGTAAAAAATAATTACATGTTTTATTTTTGCATTTTGCGCAATTTTTATTACCACAAAAAACTAGATGATTTTTATTACATTGTTTTTTGCAATAAACGCCTTCAAAACAAATACCATATGGAGGACAATGTGAAATTATATATCTCAAAGTATTATCATCATTCCATACATACAGGTCTACCAATTTACCTTTATGTGTATGAGCTGAACAACGATTAACATAAGAACAATATAATATAGGAACTTGATTCATTTCTAAAAACTAATATATATATATTCATTATAAAGCATATTTTTAACGATATTATTTTCAATTTTATTAATATTAAAAAAAAATGAAAAATATTAACAATAATAACGTTAATATTAAAATAATTATAAAATAGTTAATAGCATTAATAATTAACAAATGGAATTTTATGAAACACAAGAATGTCAAGAATTTATAACCTTAAAATATAATTCTATTGAATTGACGGACAAGTTATGTGATGTAATAAAAAATGATACAATAAAAATTACGTTTACTGATATATGGTTTATAATAACTAATATAAAAAAAAGTCAGATATTAAAAATTATTAAATCATATTTAGATAATTATATAGTTTCTGATAATGAGATCAAAATTATAATAAAAGAACTAAAAAAACCTTCATTAATAAATGAATTTTTTAAAGAAAATAAAATAGATTTAAAAATATGTTATAAATTTATTCTCGAACTATTTTCTACAACACAAATAGAAACCTGGAGTTTTAATGATTTAAATGATATATTGGATTATATTACAAAAGAAGATATTATTTACAATGTACAATATTATTACAATAATGTTGATTTATTCACAAATTTAATTAAACATTATGTCAATAATAATGTAATAACAAAAGATGATGCTGTCATAATATTTCAATATGTTGATGATATTAATATTCCCATATGTAATTATTTTTTTGAAAAATTTACTTTTGAAAGACGCGATATTTTAAAACTACTTGCATTTTGTTGTTATCCTGAATATTTAATAAAACATATTAAAGGTTATGTTTGTAATATATTTAGTATTAAAGAAATAATTGATTTGACCAAATATGAAATAAATAGTGAACAAGCAAAATTAGATTACGTTAAATATATAAATTCAGAAATATTGTGTGTTAGTGATTATATTAAAAATAATATTAACGAAATAATTATATTATTTGATAATGATTTTCTAATTAAAGTGTATTCTTATTTTTTAACATATTGGTCAGATAATAATATTTTGTTTAATAAAATTACTTTAATTAATTCAATTAATTCAATATTAACAGACGATAATTATAACGAATATGAAAAATTATTGATTAACTATAAAAATGTATGTTCATTCAAAGAATTATTAGAATTACCAATTGATAACAAAATTAAGAATGCTTTATATGATCCAATAATACACGAGTCAATAAATGATTTGTTATTAATTTTAAAAATCAATGATACAACTCATAAAAATTATGAATTAATAAAAACATATATCAAAAATAAAGATTTTGAAACTATAATTAACGTCATACCTAATATTCCTATTTGTGTTAAAGATAATATTGATCCATATATTTATCATATGAATATTATCCAATATTGTTTCCAAGTATTTAATTCTGAAGAAAAGATTCTACAATTATTAAATTTATATCAACATAGTAAATATAAAAAATATATATTATCAACATTGGCAAAACACCGAGCAATTGACGATAATATATTATTAAATATTGCATTTAAAATATTTGATACTGATATCAATAATATTTACAATATGTATAAAAGTATTGAAAATTATATTGATTATTATGATTATTTTGATTTTAATAACGTTAATAAAGAACATTTATTAATTGGAAATTTTATTAGTAAAATATATTATAATATTCTAGACGATGAAACAATTGATAATACTGGTAAAAAATATTATAGTGGTATTTGGAAAATTAATGTTAATGATAAAAAAATATTACAAGATAAAATTATTAAATATGCAATAAGTAAAGGAAAAAAAATTCAAACACCATGGTTTATAAAAAATACTAAAAAACAAACAAATAATATGTGTATAATATGTTTTGAAAAAAAACCAAATATTGCCTTATTTTGTGGTCATATATTATGTAAAAAATGTTTTTTAAAAATCCAAAATAATACTTGTTTTATTTGCCGTAAAGAAATAACAGGAAATATAAAATTATACATGTAAAATATTATTATATTGATACTTTTTTTATAAAAAAAATGAAAAAATAAATTATAATATTAGCTTTCATATTATAATGTTAATCAATAATCAATAATATTAACAATCAATAATATTAATAATGAAACCGCATTTATATACACTTTTGGAATACAATAATATTGTAAATCATTATAATAATATCCAAAATGATGATATTGATGATGATATTGATGATAATAATAATGATCAAAATTATTATCAAAATGAACAAGTTAATATAATATATGATCGTTTGATAAAAAAAGAAATAAATATAAATGTTTATGATATACTAAATTTACTTGGAAAATTAAATGAAGATAATAAAATTAAAATCATCGAGTGTTGCATACGTAATTATGACTTTACACAAAAAGAAATAAAAAATTTATTAAATTACGTAGATTCGCCATCACATATTTTGAAGCTTGTCAATAATAATAGAAACATAATCAATAATGATTTTAATAAATTTTTAATAATAAGATGTGTCAATAATTATTATCCACTAAATAATTTAAATCCTGAAATATTAAATAACGTAACCAAAGAAGAATTTTTTTACATATGTTATTATTATCAAACCGATTCTGAATTGGTATATCATTTTGTTAATAACAATAAACTTGATGGAGATGATATTATTACATTATTTAGATATAGCGAATTAAAAATAGATCATGAAATAGTTGATTATATATTTAAAAAAACTATTTTTAATAAAGATGAAATCATTAAAATAATGACATATTGTTTTGATATAATTGACGTTATCAAACATACCAAGAATTATATTTTAACATTATATTCAGAAAAAGAATTAATTGAACTTTATGTTAAAATCAAAAATAATTTCTCGTTTGATTATATTAAATTTATTAATGAATGCTTTATAAGTGTAAGAAATTATATTTTAAATAATTTCGATATCTTTATCGAATTAGTTCCTGATCATTTAAAATATAGTATGAATACTTATTTATTAAAATTTTGGTACGATAATGAAATTATTATTAGTAAAAAATTTTTTAAAAAAATGTTAAATTTCATATTAAATTCCGAAGGTCCATTATTAACAAAATTACAATTTATTAAAAATATTAATAATACGTTATCTTTATTTGAAATTAATAAATTATTAAAAAATGGTAATGATAATATGATACACCATGCATTTAATATTAAAATACATAATAATAATATTAATATTAACTTTGCATTAGATAATATTACATCTGATTATGAAAAATTTGAATTTATAAAATCAATTATCCGTCATAGTTCTCTTAATATTGATTTAATAGAAAAAATACCGTTATTTGAACAAAATTTCGGTATTGATGAATATATTTGGCGATTACATATTATCTCGTTATGTTTTAACGAAATTCATGACGAAAATAATTTGATAAAATTATTAGATATGTTTCCTTCAATAAAACATAAAAAATATATATTATGTATTTGTTCTCGTGATTTTAATGACGAAATAATAACAAAAATAGCAATGCAAATATTTAATACAAATGATGAAGCACAATTGTATGAAGCATATCAAGATATCAATAATTACCATGATTTATTTTGGTATTTAACCAATATTTACCATAATAATAAGCAGTTTAATTTTTTTAATATGGTAAAAAAAGAACTATTACGAGAAAAAATAAACAAAATTTTAGAAACAAAATATGATGTTTTAATACCGAGATTCATAAAAAATATTAAAATAAAAATTAATGATTATAATTATCATAATAATTATAATCGCATTAATGCTAATAATAACAACAATAATAATAACAACAATAACAATAACAACGACAGTAATAAATGCCCGTTAATATGTGGTAATACATATGACACGGCATTACAATGTGGCCATGTATTGTGTAATCATTGTGTTGATCAAATTGTTAGAACAAGTAATAAATGTCCATTTTGTCGAGATAAAATTATTAATAAAATAAAACTATTCATGCCATAAAAATATTAACTAATACGTTTTACCAAATAAACATATTACTTGATTTTTATTTGAACAAAACATACATTCATCATTGTGTATAACTTTTTCTATTAATGATTTATTAAAATAAGTATCAAGAATACATAAAGTTTTAACTTGATAATTTTCTTTTATATATTTTTCACAAGAATCAGTATTACACCAATTACATATATTTACTTTATTATTTTTAATATTATTACAAAAATCATTTACATTATTAGAAAATATTATTGTATTCAATACATTTGTTAAAGCCTTGTCATACATATTTTGATGCATATTAACAATGTTTATTTTTATAAAAGTTTTAATATTATCTATATTACAAACAGTTTTTATATTATTATCTCGTCTATGTAATATTATTTGATTATTATTATACTCGTTAATACCTATTTCTAATCTTAAAGGAATGCCATGTAATTCATAATGGTTAAATTTATAGCCAACAGTATGTGTTTTATCATTATCAATTTTACATCTGAAATATCCTAATTTATCATAAATTTTTTTGCAATATTTATCTATTGTATCATGTAATTCTTTATTTTTAGGATATATAGGTATTATAATCACTTGTATTTCAGCTATATTAGGCGAAACTACTAATCCTTTATTATCACTATGAGTCATTATACTTATTCCAATAGTTCTGGTAGTTATTCCATGACAAGTTTGATGAACATTTTTAAAATTATTATCATTATCACGATAAACTATATCATATACAGATGAAAAATTTGTTCCTAAATAATGACTTGTACATGCTTGTATTCCTTTACCATTATTAGGTATAATACATTCTAAAGTTGAAGTGCTTATGCCTCCATTAAATTTTTCTAAATTAGTTTTAGTTCCTCGAATAGTTGGTAATGCTAATAGTTCAAAAAATATATTTTCATATAAATTCATTATATTATTAACGTCCTGAATCGAATCATTCATATTCGTAAAACAATTGTGTATTTCAGACCATAAAAATTCACGACTCCTAATAAAAGGCATAGTATCCTTAAATTCCCATCTAACGACATTACAAAACTGATTATATTTCAAAGGCAAATCTTTGTAAGTTGTTATTAAATTTTTATAAACAGGATAAATACAACATTCAGATGTTGGTCTTACAATCAAATAATTTTCTTCTTCCAATTCATGTGATCCTGTCTTAGTCACATACGCTACTTCAGGACTAAAACCTTCTACATGATCTTTTTCTTTTTTTAAATTATTTTGAGTTATAAATAATGGAAAATATGCATTTTTTATATCCATATTTATAAATTCAGTTTCTAACATTTTTTTAATCTCATTCCAAAAATGGTATGATTGAGGTAATAATACATAACAACCAGATACATCAGTGTAAGCAATTAATTTACATTTTATTACTAATTCTGTATACCATTTATTAAATTCAGTTTCCTTATCGCAAGTTATACCTATTATTTTATTATTCATATTTATAATATATTGATATTAAATAATAATAAATGTTAAATTTTTTATTTCATTTTTATTTGTGAAAAAATAAAAAAACATAAAAAAACTCATATTATTATAATAAAAATAAGATGCTAATATTATTATAATAAAAACAAAATATATACACAAAATAAATCAATATTATCACCATCTTTGTGTTAATCATTTAATATAAATAATATTTGTTTATAGTATTATATGCAAAAATTAGAAGAATATTTAGATAAACATGATAATAATGAAATTTCAGATACGATATATACTAAATATAATAAATTTGGTTATGTTAATGAACATTTATTTAAATTACATTTAGATTTTTTATTAGAATTTGCTTATACAATAAAATTAACAAAAAAATCTAGGAAACGTTTAAATCAGACTGAATTTAGAAAGAAAATTTTAAAAAAATTTAATTATAAATGTATCGTATCTGACGAAACATGTTTAGATGAATTATCTGCTGCTCATATAATACCTATAAAAGATATGGAAAATTATGATATCGATAATGGTTTATTATTAAGAGAAAATTTACACAAAACATTCGATAATTATAAATGGACCATTAATCCTTTTAATTTACAAATAGAAATTAAGGAAAATATAAATGTTGGTCAAATTAAAGAATATGCAAATAAAAAATTAATGATAAATGTTAATAAATACATGTTTAAATATTTATTGAGCCATTATGAGGAATTTAAAAAATGAAAAATAATTATTAAGTATATATATATTCCATTCATATAATTAATAATAATATATAATGAATTATCAAGCACTTAGACAAGATTTAGAAGATATTAAGAATATAATTGGAAATATGAATAATAATCAATATTTAGATATAATACTAAAACATTATAAATATCCTAATGAAATTAATGAATTAATAAAAGAAGATATAGATACAACTATTAATATTATAGATCTTATATATCAAGATACGATTAATAAATTAGAAATTTATTCATTACAAGAAATAATAAAAGATAATGATTTTATTAAAAATAATAATAATCAAAAAAAAAGCAAAATAATACGTTTTAGAGATATTATTTTTATTTGGTTAAAAAATACCGAGTTTTTTAATTCGATATTAACGCCCATAAATAATACAAAAAAAGAAATTAAAGAAATTAAAGAAATTAAAGAAATTAAAGAAATAAAAAAAGAAATAAAAAAAACAAAGGAAATAATAGGAATTAAAAAAGAAAAAAAAGTAATTAAAGATATAACAAAAGAAGTAAAAGAAGAAAAAGAAGAAGTAAAAGCAACAGAAATTATAACTTATGATAGAAGAATTAATCAACAAGAAGGTTATGATTTATTATTAAAAAATGGTTTAAAAACAGGAATACATTGTCAAGCTACAGGTTGTGGTAAAACATATTTAATGTTAGAACATTTTAAATTTACAAAAGGTTCAGTGATATTATTTACTGAACGAGTTAATATATTAACTGATTTATTTTCATTTAATAATAAATTATCTGAGAATATACAAAAATGGAAAAACATGAATGTATGTGATTTAACAAAATATGAAATTATAAATCGTGTTACTATAAAAAAACATGATTGGATAGAAATATTAACAAAAAATAATTTACCTAAATTTTTAATAATTAACAGAGCATTTTTGACATCAAAAGATAAATACCTCAGTATTACAAAAAAAAATTTATCTTTAGTTCTACATGATGAATGTCATAATGCGCCAAGTATTCAATGCAATAAATTTTTATTACATTGTAAAAATCAAAATATACCTATTATTGGATTTTCTGCTACTCCTATTAGAAGTAGTAAAAAGGACAGAGAAAGATTATTAGAAGTATATGGTACAAATAATCAATTAAATTTATTAACAAATTATAGTATGATGTATGCGATAAAACAACAACTAATATTACCTCCAGAATTTCATTGGTATAATATTACAAAATATAATAAAATTATCCAAGATGACCAAACAGAACAATTACCAAATACAGAAGAAATTTTTAATTCAGATGTAAATTCAGTTTTGAACTTATTAAATCAAGTTATTTTACAATTACCTAGAAAAAAAATTATATGTTGGTGTGGAACTATAAATATGACTAAGCAATGGAAAAATATATTTGAAGAACAATGTAAAAATTATACAAATTTAAAAGATTTAAAATTTTATATAGATACATCCGTTAATAAAAATAATGATTATGAAGAATTTAAAATATCAGAAGGTTCTAGTGTCATGTTTTGCGCGTGTAAGCATAGAGAAGGATCAGATATTAAATATTTAGATGGTTGTATATTTTTAGATAAAGTAAAAAATAGAGGCAATATACCATTTATACAATCAATAGGACGTGTTTTACGTATATGTCCAGAAACGGAAGCTAAGAAAAAAGGTATTATAATTGATAGTATTGCTACAGAAAATAATTATGATAAAGAATTTGTTGATAAAATAATAGGTTATTATTTAGCTTTAGAAAATTTAGCTGATATTACTGATGTTGGTAATAATAAATATCAAGCTTATATTAATTTGATGAAAAATATTAAATTTGATAAAGAATCAAATAAAATTAAATTCAATCTAGCAAATAATAATTTTATAGAAATTAATTGCAATGTTCTTGAATGGAATAATATAATTCTTAAATTTAATAATATTTTAAAAGAAAAATGTGAATTAAGTGAATTAGAAGAATTAAAAATACAATATAATTTAGATGTAGAGAGGAATAAAGAATTTAATATTAAATCTAATACTGAATATTTACAAAAAACAGATGAATTACAATTAACTAAGGATCCTAAAAATACATATTCTAAAATATGGACTGATTGGTATGATTATTTGGGTATTGATAAATCTAAATTTCCAGAAACATATGAGGATTGGATAAATAAATGTCGTTTAAATAAATTATACGATAAAAAATTATATGATTCTAATTATTCAAAATTTAATTTACCATTAATGATAAAGGAAATATATCCCGAACATGTATCATTTAACATAAATATGCAAATGATTAAAAATAGAAATTAAAAATATATAAACGATCAAAAACAGAAAAAAAAATGAAATTATTTTTTATTTATACTAATGATTATATATATAATAATAATACAATAATAATATAATGGATAATACTTTTTTTGTAACTAATGATGATTTAAAAAGTTATATACATAACATACATAATTTTTTGAGGAATAATGGTGTGGGTTATGGTATGACTAGTTTAAATTGTTTTAATGTGTTTTATGGTTTAAAATTAATTCAAAAACATTTGGACAAATTAAATTTGGATCCTGAAGAAAAAAATATATTAGATTTTAATAATTTAATAAATATCATAAATACTGGTGAAGGAGAAATAACTAGCTATATCGATAATCAAGTTTTAGATACATTGTTTGAAATGAAAAAAAATTATGTATATCATCCCGAAAAAAATAATAAAAATAGACATTTAGCAGATTTCTTATTTCATCAAATACCTCGTGATGTAAGTGATGATGTATGGGTAGAATTAATAACAAAAATAGATAAATTACCTATTGGTTATGATGACACTAAAAAAGTTAACTTAGCCGGTAAAATTTATGAATATTTTATAGGTCGAGATCACAATGCTATATCAGAATTAGGAGCTTTTTTTACAGATAGACATATTGTTGATTTTATATATGATAAAATTAAACCGGAATTAAATAAAGATAATACTATAAAAACAATGATAGATCCATTTGGTGGATCAGGTGGTTTTACATTAAACTATGCTTATTATTTACGTAATAATTATAAAAATATAGATTGGTTAAAAAATAACGATAAAATATTTCATTTTGATATGCAAAAAGATGTGGTTAATATGACCGGTATAGAAATGTTTGCTATAACAGGTGTAATGCCAAATAGAGATTATAATTATAAACGTATTAATTCTTTTAATTATGAATTTACCATTAAAAATATAAAACAATACTATGATTATGTGATTTCTAATCCGCCATATGGCGGTGATAAATATATTAAAACAGCAGAACATATTAAAAAAGAATTAATTATCACTGAATTAAAAAAAAATATTAAAAAATTAGAAAGTGATAAAACTGAACAAAATATAAAAAAAATTAAAATACAGAAAGAACAAATCACTACAATTAACAAAGAATTAGATAATTACATAAAAATTCAAAATACACAAATGATAAATTATAATACTTGTTCAAAAAGAATAAAAGAATTTTGTTCAAAACATAATATTGATCCTAAATATGTAAATGACAAAGAAGCAGCAAGTTTAATATTATTAGTAGATTTATTAGCAGAAAATGGTATAGCGGCTTTAGTATTAAAAGAAGGAGTATTTTTTGATAATAAATATTCTAAATTAAGAGAAATTGTAACAAAAAATTATGATATTACAAATATTATATCAGTTCCGGCTAATGCTTTTGAAAATACAACTACTAAAACATCAATCATAATATTATGTAATAATGGTCCAACAGAAAATATCACTTTTTCTGAATTGATAGTCGAGACTGAACAAGAAAATATATTTATTGAAGATAAAGAAGGCAGAATTGGATTAGAAAAATATAAAGGCGAAATTAGTAATGTTTATGAAAAAATATTATGTAATGCTTCTTTTGAATCATTAAGTAAAGGAACTAGTGTTTCTAGTAAGGGAAAAAATAAGGAAACTAATACAAGATATGATTGGTCATGGAATTATAAAAATTATAATATATCTACCCATTTTGTTTTTAAAGATGGTGACATTATAAATATGCCAAAAAATTATAAATTAGTTAAATTTGGTGATATATTTAAATTTAAACCAAAAACTAAACATCAAGCATCTAAAGAAAATCCAACTGGTAAATATAGATTTTATACATCAGGTAATACAGTAAAATATTGCAATTTTACTGATATAAACGATCCAGAAAATAATTATTTAATTTTCGGTAATGTTGGCAATGGTTCTCTTTTTATTGATAATTGTTTTGCATATTCATATAATAATATCGTAAGTTATTCAGATAATAAAATATACACGTATTATTTTTACTTGTATATTAAATTTTTTTGGGAAGAATATGTTAAACATTTATATAATGGGTCTATCATCGGAAGTATTCAAAAAGAAAATTTATTAAATATGCAAATTCCAATACCAGAAGATATAAAAACAATAGAAACACAAATATTAGAACTCAAACAATTACATGATGAAATTACTAAAAATACTGAGTCGATACCTGAAAAAGAAAAAGAAATATGTGGTTTAATAGAAAAATTAACTAGTGAAGGTAAGGAAGGAATAGATTATGATGTTTATAGGTTGGGAGATATATGTAAATTACAAGATGGTTATGATTTTTATAGGCACGAAATGGATGATCCAATTTCAAAACCCAATATAAATTATCCTTTATTGAAAATAAATAGTGATGAAAATAAAGATTATGTTATGATAAATTCAAAATATGATAAATATATAGTTAAAAAAAATGACATTGTTATAGGAACAAAAGGAACTTGTGGTCTTGTGAGACGTGTAAAAATTGATACAGGATATCATAAACATGGATTATTGAAAATAACAGATATACAAGATATAATAAATAATGAATATCTGTATTATATAATAAAAAATACATTCAATGATAATTTTATAAAAAATAATACAAATGCTTCAGTTCTTTCTAATATGAAAAAAGAAAATATTAGCAGTACGAAAATAAAAATTATAAAAAATGATATCTTAAAAAAAAATAATTTGTTAAATATGTTCGATTTTATAAAAAGTATGAATGATAATCTAGAACGAAACAAAATAAAATATCAAGAATTAACAAGAAAATTATTTAACATTACTACACAAATAATTTCTGAGCAAAATAATACCGATAAAGATACAGAACAAATAATAGAACCAACAGCTACAGAAGAAAAAACCAAAAAAATACAACAAAAAACTAAAAAAACTAAAAAAAATACAACTAAACCAATAAAACCAAAAATAAAAGCGCAATTATCAGAAATAACAACATTAATAGAATTAGGACAAAATAATAAAGATATAAAAAATAAAAAAGATAAAAAATATAAATATTCTTTTTATACTTCTGACGAAACTAAATATTGTCATGAACCTTTATATTCGGGTCAATATATTTTGTGTACTAGAGTAGAACATAATCAAGGCGATTTTAAATTAGTAAATGAAGACTTTTTTGGTATAAGTAATGATATCATTATTATGAAATTAAAAGATGAATACAAAAAATATTATGAACAAGTATTTGAATATTTAAAAACTAATTTTAATTATAAAGAATTCATAGAAAAAGATCCTGTTTTTATAAAAAAAAATAATAAAAATGTAAAAACAGCATATATTGGTTTAAAACATTTTAAAAATTTTATGATTGAATTGTAATTTTATGATTTAGTTATTTTTCTTTTTTATCATCTCAATAATTTTATATTATAATAATAAATACATAAAATTTTATTTTATACTCATCAATAATATCTATATTAATAAAGATCAATAAACATTTAAATTACGAGGTATATAAAATGTAGATCAAGTTTAATTAATAATATGTTTTATAAATACTTTGGTTTATCACAAACTACAGGTTGTAATATTGATAAATTTTAATTTATAATCATTAGTTATAAATTTTTAAATAACCATTTAAATATATTTTATTATAAATTATTATTATATATATTTGGTAATGGATTTTTATTAATTACTGGTAAACATCTATCAAAATCTATTACTACATTCATTATACCTAAATTACTTGTAAATTGCAAATTAACAGGTTGCATATTTTTTTTTATAGCTAAATCATTATTTATTTTTTTTATATTGTATGCAAACTCTAATTGTTGTTTTATAATATCTTGCGTAGTTGAGGTGAATGAATCATATATACCTTTATTAAAAATACTTATGATATATGATATTATTATACATAATATTATTATGATTATTATTAATATTGGTATTGTTATTGCAGATTTTACTAATAATGGTATTTTTAGCATTATATAACAATAAATATATATTTATTTATAATATTTCCAAAAAATTAACAAATTATTATTATTTTGATAATAATAAATTAAAAAAATATATCAATAATAACTTATCTCCACAATATTAAGAAATCTAAATACTATTACAAAAAAATATGAAAAATATTACACATTAGTGATGATAATTTAATAATATTTGAATTATTGAAATATTTTTCAAGTAATTCTAATAATATTTTATAAATTAATATATTTTTTATTCATAACATTCGTAACCACGATATAATAAATATTTACCATCTTTTAAATCAAAATATTCATGTTCTTACTGAAGATAAAAAAAAGTACTTGATTTATTGTTTGGTGATATTAATATTATACCATGTTTACCTATTTTATAATCATCAAAAAATTATCGTATCTTGTGTTAATATTTTGATCTAAATAAGTAATGCATGCATATAATCAGGATATAATTTTTATTATTCTAAACAAGATATTATTTTTGTTAACAATAAAAAAAATAAATAAACAAAAACATATGCTAAAATAATTTCTATTAATAATTTATATTTTAACTAATTTTATATAAATACTAGATTTTATACCAATGCACATCTTCATCTACCTTATTATATATCAAAGGCGAATACCTATCAAGTTCATTCATAGTTTTTTCAAAATTTTCGAATGTCATTTTTGTATCTATTTTTTTATATATTTCTCTAATATTTGACATATTAGTAGTTTTAAACAATACAATATAATCAAATATATTAATACACATATATTGTGTTATAGCGATCAAAGTTATATTATGTTTCTTGAATGTTTCCAAATAATTTAAATTAATGTCCTTTATATTGAACGAATCTTCAATAACTATAAAAGACGAATCTGTACATTTTGTTATTATATCATTTAATGTTTTTTCTGTTAATTCATTATAAAAATTTAATTTTGATAATGGTAATCCATCTTTGTAACGATCATTCTCATGATCTAAACAAAAAATATTACCTTGGGAATATTTTTTTCCTTGTAATAATGATATAATAAAACTAGTCTTACCTATTCCTCTTTTACCTATTATTAACATGTTTGCATTTTTTTCAATGTTTTCCAATTTTTCAATTTCCATTTAAATATTATATATTAGAATTATAATAATCAAAATAAACGCATGTATATAATCATATGTATAAAAAATAAGTATTATCTATTATCTGAGATAGTTAATCTAGGATATTTTAAAATTAATTTAATTTCTTGGATTATTTTATCAATAATAATTTGTTTCACTTCATTTATTATCTCATTATCTAAAGGTTTGCCAAGATTACCACTAAATTTGACACGATCCTCTAAAATATTATATGTAAAATAGCCTGGATGTAGATATTTCGATACTGATCTATCAATAACTAAAAGATCATAATAATCAACATAATTATTTATTGTATTTATAATATTAGTAAATATTTGATTATTTACCAATTGAAAATTATTTTTTGATACCATATTTAGAATATACTTTTTATGTTTTACGTCTTCAAATAAATTTAATAATTGCATGATTTTAGTTTCATTATCAAATTTACTAATACAACCATATTTTAATAGTTCAATTTTCAAAACATGACTATCAATATATCTATCTAATTTTGTATTAGTTATTATTAATGGTATTTTATTAATTAAATCAATAATAGTATCATAATCTGATTTAATATAACTACTATATTTAATTAACTTGAAACATTCATAAGGTGATAAATTATTTAATGTTAAAATAAAATCTTGATATTTTAAAACATTAATGTCAATCAACTTATTTAATTGATTTCTGTCAATATTATATTTTGTTACGATATCTATTATTTCTCTCGTGGTAAATATATTTTTTACGTGACAAAGAAAAGTTATTTTATCATTATCATTAATAAATTCTAAACTTGCCATGATTTCTTCTTTACTTATCGCAAAATTATTATCATACCAATATAAAATTAAGTAATTATAAATTAGATGTTTATTTTCAAAGTGTTGATAAACTTGATCCTTATTTTCATATATATATGATCTTATACTAGTATAATTCTTATTTATATATTTTAAATAATCAAGTTCATTACAAATTGAACTATTTGTTAAATATGTTAGTATATCGATTATTTCTTGATTAGTGAATATCAAAGTAATATCGTATTTTTTTAATATATCTGTTGTGTATCTAGGATACATTATAATAAATTGACTTATTTCTTCCTTATCATAAGTAAACGTATCGCAAAAAAGGAGTAAAACTTTATCTCTAAAACCATAATTATTAAAGCAAGTTAATATCTGAAATATATCATCTTTTGTAAATAATTTAATGAAAAATGATACCAAAAAACAATTAAATTCTTGTGTTTTATCGTTCACATTATTAATCGCATTAAGTATAACGTTTTTTGGTATTTCTTTCATGTTAATTTCATTTATAAAATTAAATTTATTGGGCCATTTATATTTCGTCGTATTATCTATAAATCTCAAGTAAATTTCAAAATAATTATCGAGAGGTAAAATATCTAAATTTTTAGCAATAATATCTTTTATTATTCTAATAGAATCAAATTTAGTATTATATCTAGTTTCACATAGTATTCCAAATAAACATGCTACTTGATCTTTATTAAATTTATAATTTTGTAAATATGCAACAATTATCATTGTGATATGTTGGCCGCTAAGGTTTTTACTAACGATATTATGTACCAATTTTTTTAGTAAAACATAAATGTGTTCAAATTTTATGACGCTAGTACAAGTTTTAATAATATTACAATATTCATTTATTGTTTCATCGTCAACTTTTCTAATTATATTAAATGATTTGAAAATATCTATCGATGTTAATGTACTATAGTTATTCATTGTTATTATATTATTATATTATTCAATTAATACATATGGTTTACGTTTAATTTTTCATTTTTTTTATATAACACAATGACAAAGAACAAAAACACAACAAATAATATTATCTAAAACAAAAAATGAAATTATACCTACTAATAATATGATATTAATATAATAATATTAATATTACAAAATGAACATTACTATACCATATTTATCGTTATTGTATTCAATTATATTTGGAGCATATATTTTCGTGAATCAATATATTATGATTTTGTATCCTGATATAGGATACTATTTAGAATCAACATTATTTTTTACAATGTTTATTGTAACATTATTAAGTCAACAAATATCAAAATGTTTGATAAATATTAAATATACAATAATTTTTGGTTGTTCTTGTATTTTAATATGGTTATTATCATTTAATTTTAGCAATCATTATATCGTATTTATAACAACTATTATATGTGGTATAGGTAATGCATTATTTAGAGCTCAACAATATATTTGGATAAAAAATTTAATACAAGATGATGATATTTTATTAAATATGTCTATTAGTATTTCAATATTTAATACTTACGGCATAATATCATCTATTATAGGATTTATTTTCATATTTATAAATTTTCCATTACATGTTATATTAAATGTTTTTTCTTTTTTAGTATTTGTTTGTTTGTTTTTAATGATATTTATAAAACATACAAATACTCAAGATAATAATAATAATTTTTATTATGAATTTGCAAGTTCTGTTTGGTTATTATATCCTTTTACACTTTTACAATCACTTGATACAGCTATTATCTACACTATTTTACCATCTTTACTAAGCGAAAATTCAATTAATATTCAGGTAATCGCTATATTTAGTTTAGTATATAGTTTTTGTTTGCCTTGTATTAGTTTTTTAACTGGCAAATTATTTAAATTAATGCCATTAATAATATTATTATTAGTATCGTTAATTATATCAATAATTATTGTTATATTAATGTATTTAATATTTTACTATAACATTGTTCATATTAATTATTATTCTGTCATAATATTAGGTTTAGTTTTTAGCTTACATGAAGGCATTGTTCCGCCAATAAATTTTACATTATTAGGATTACATTTTTCTAATAATATATTTTACGTTCAACGTATATTTCATTGTGTTAGTACTAGTTTAATTATATTATTGATGGCTTATATTCCATATTATTATTTTGCAATTAGTTTAGTAATTGTAAATATTTTAGTAATTATATTTTATACGATGTTTTATAAAATAAAAATAAAAAAAAAAATAGAATATGATATTATTTAAATTATTTATTATCACTTTTAACTTCTAAAACTTTAAATCTTTTCATAATTTGATATTTCAAATATTTTTGTTGAATGAAATATGGTATTAATTTATTTATTGATAATAACATGGACGATTTATTATATATTGTAGGTATAAAAGTTGCATATTTATCAACCATCATAAAATCATCACGAGGTCCATAACATACTATTTTATAGTGTTCATGTTCTAAATAACATAAATAACAATCCTTTTTATTAAAAATGTTTAACCAAGACATTTATATGTATTTATTATTGTTATTATAATAACATATTTATTATAAATTTATTTATTCATTTTTTATTATTAAAAAAAAAATGAAAATAATATTCCTTAAAACCTTTAAAATAACTAATACTATTAATACCTTAAATTTAAATTATTATAATAAATGAACGAAAATTTAATTTGTCCTATTACTCTTACATTATTACAAGATCCAATTAATTTACCTTGTTGTGGCAATGTAATTTCGAGATTACCATTAAAAGAATATTTTAATACTTTACCAAATTCTAAATGTCCTTTATGTCGGAAAAATTTAGATAATTTTAATGTTGATTTAGCACCAAAAGTTGTTAATATTGCTAGTATGATAGATATTTTAAATCAAAATGATAAGCAAAATGATAAACAAAATGATAATAAGAATAATAATTTACCTAAGGATTCATTAAATTTTACAGGTAAATTATATCCTATAAAAGAAAATTCTTATAAAACTAGAATCGGTAAATTAGAAATAAAATGTGATAATGTATTATTTAAAACATTAATCATACCGGTAATTGATATATCAGGAAGTATGTCAGGTAATCCATTAACTCAAGCAAAATATTCTTTAAATAGAATAATAGATCTAACTTACCAAAATTTATCAAATATTACCAATATTGTTACCTATAATGATAATTATAATATTATTGATATTAACACAAGTTCAGCAGAAATACATTACAAGACAATAATTAATAATTTGGTAGCTACAGGTGGAACATCTTTTACATCAGCATTTAAAGGAATTTGTAGTGTCATTGATAAACACAAAGACGAACAAGAAATTAGTAATATAGTTATTGTTTTCTTAACTGATGGTGAGGATTCAAGATTAAGGGGTGATAAAAGATTAGATTTAGTAAATCAATTAAAAGCAGATCTAATAAAAAATAAACCAATTACAATTCATACCATAGGTTTTGGTTCTCATCATGATTTTAATTTTTTAAATAGTTTAAGATTATCATGTTTGGAAGGTTGTTATAAATATGCAGATCCAACAGAAGATTTAGATAATTTATCAAATAAAATTAATAGCATTATTGATGTCATTATGAATAATAATTATATTCCTTTAGAAATAACAAGTAATATAAACATTATTCATGATTGTCAGGATAATACCTTTTTTGTTAATATTACAAATACAAATTTAACAAATGTTAATATTAAAATTAATGACAAAATTATTAATGTTTTAATTGATTTACAAGATGAAAATAATGAAATAGTCAAATCTAGTTGGCATGGTTATTTAATTGATCAAATAACTAGGGAATTATTAGAAATTACAAGTATCGATAATTTAGAAAACAAAATTCATATAGAATTATTAGAAAAACGATGTAAAGCTATAATAATTAGAACTGATTTGATAAATATGCAAAGATTAGAAAAATTATTAGCAATGATTAAAAATATCAAAAAAAATATCAAAGTTGATAATCTTAAATTATTCGATATGGCATCAGAAGGTAAATTTTCTACTAGTAATACAAAAAATGGTATTCCCGCTTCAAAAGCTACAGATAACTATCATTATACGCCAATTAAAATAGATAATGCTAAAAATAATTTAAATAATGGTAAAATAGAATATCTAGACAAACATAAATTATTTACAGATATTTTTGCATATTTCAAAAACAGTAATCTGTTATTAAATAATTTAACAGCTATGAAAGAAATAGACTTAGTAACTGATCAAATATTATTACAAGAAACATTAATATTTTGTGCTAGCATTGGTCGTGTTAATTTGGTAAATCATATTTTAGAAAAAAACATTTGTGATTTTAATTATAAAAATTCATTTGGTTATTCAGCTATAGATTATTCCATTATTAGAGGATTTTGGATAACAAGTAATATATTATTTAATAATAATTACAAACCTCAAATTGATCCTACTTTATTATTCAAAACTTGTATTAATTACAAATATTTTAAAACAGGATTATTTTTATTAGATAATAATATTGCAACATGTAATCAAAAATTATTAAATTATAAACTAGATAGTTTACAAGTAGAATTTATAAATAATAACGTTAATAATATTGATTTAGAAACAGTTATCTTTAAAGGCTTATTTAATAAGGTATTAAAATTTGATACAATTATATCTTGGTCATTATTTCCTATTTATAATTTAACTGATAATCATTATAAAATCATAGAACATTTGATTAATACTAAGCAATTAGATCCAAATGAAAATTATCTAAATAATGATACTATAACTTGGCCTTTGTTCGTAGCTTGTGAAAAAGGTAATATGCAATTATATAATATTTTAATTAATTATTGTGATAATTTAAATAAGCAAAATGATAAAGGAACTACAATTTTATGGATAGCATCGTGTAATAAACATGTTGATATAGTATTAGACTTGTTAGAAAAAGGTGCGGATCCAAATGTATGTAATTTTAAGGGTGATAGTCCTTTAATTGCAACTATTCAAAAAGGTTGTAAAATTATAGTAGAATTATTATTAGGTTACGGAGCTAATTTAGGATTAAATAATAAAAATCGCGATAATTGTGTATTAATCGCTTGTCGTAATGGACAAGATGAAATATTAGATACTTTATTAACTAGTATGGATATTGAAACAAAGAATACTTTTTTAACGGTAAGTGCCGAAATTGATGGTTTTTATCCTTTATTAGCAGCAACAGAATTAAATCGTATTAGTTGTATTAAAGTTTTAATAAAACATAATGCGAATATTGAAATAAAAACCGATCATGATAATAAAATTATAGTTGGTGCAACATCATTACATTTGGCTAGTTTTTACGGTAGATTAGAAGCTTTAATATGTTTAATTGAATTAGGTTGTGATCTGTATGCTACAACTGATATTGATGGTTATAACGCTTTACATATTGCTATTAAACAAGGTCATAATGCTGTCGCAAGATATTTGTTCAAATATGAAAAATTATTGCAAATGAAAGATAATTTTAATAGATTACCTTCATATTATGCTAATAGTTTAGGTAATGAAGATATCTTGGAATTTTTTAACGATCCTTTAGCAAATAGTTTAACAACTTTTATAAATTCTGTAAGTAATCAAGAATTGATTAATAAATGTATTGATAAATTTATTAATAATTCTCAATCTTTAACATGTTTTGAATATCAAGATTTATTAGATACAAACATCGGTATTGATAAATTTAGTACTTATTCTGTATTAACAAATAATAAAAAATTATTTGACTTTGTAGATTCAGTCAAAAGTAATAATCTTTTACTTAATTCTGATAATAATAATGATAATAATAATAATTCTGATAATAATAATTCTGATAATAATAATGATAATAATGATGATGATTATGAATTTTGGAAATGTCTAGTTTTACAAAAATCGAGTTCAAATGAGAAAGTAAATGAGGAATTATCGAGAGTTAAACAAGTTGAAAAACAAGTTCAAAATAAAATATTATTGAATTTGAAAAATACGAATAAATATATAATGGAATCAACTAATCAATTAGATCAAAATAGTAAGATGAATAATGGTTTTGATTTTGACATTAGTAAAAACAATTTGGGAACATTAAAAAACGTATCTTTATTGGGATTTTTTGATAAAGTAAATGATAAGATAAGTTTAGAATATTTATTAACTGAATCAAAAATAAATGCGATTAAAAAAATAAAAGAAGGTTCAAATTTATTGCCATTACAATTAATATGTTTATACTTGTATACAGGTCATTATGAAATACATAATCAAGTAAATTTGGCATTAGCAAATTGGCAACCAAAAAATATATATTGTGGTTTTGCAGAATATTTATACCAAACTATCAAACTTCTTGATATTTATCAAGGAGAAGTTTATCGCGCTATTAATATTCCATATGATAGTAAATATGATATTAATAATGTTATTACATGGAATACATTTAGTATTTGTTCTTATAATTGGAATGCAGCTAATAATCAAATTAATTTAAAAAAAGGTATGATATTCATTATTAAAAATAAAACTGGTAGATTATTGTCTCCATATTCTAAATACGAAACAGATTCAGAAGTAGTATTTTTACCGGGATCACAATTTAAAGTATCTAATCATTATAAATCAAGTATCCATTGTTTAGGACAAGCAAATATTAGAAATTCAACTTATAAAATAGATGATACTTATTATAATAAAGTAAATAACGAGTTAGATGCTATCATTATTGAATTAGAAGAATTATAGAATGCTATTAAATTAGGATTATAGAATGTTTTTTTATTAAAAAAATTGAATAAAAAATTATTTAATGCAGTCATTATTAATGAAATATTAATAACACTTAAAATGGCAACAGATTTCTGTAAATTGGAAGACTATCGTATTTTAACTAGCAGATACAATTATTTAAATGAAGATGAAATAAAAAATAAAGTAAATAAAATATGTGAATTAATTGAAAAAAAAATTATCAATATAAATATTCAAGATATGATTATTTTTATTAAAAATTTTTATGAAAATCCAAATAATTTACATGATAGTTTTCATTTGCAAATTATCAAGTTATATGTTAACAATTATAATTTAACAGTAAAAGAAATTAAAAAACTACTCAAAATTTTGCCTTCTATAAAATTATTAGAATGTGTAAAACAAAATAATAATATTATTGATATAAGATTACATTATAAATTTATTATAAAGCAACTTATAATTAAGAATAATTATAATATTAAATCCTATGAACATATTCTTGCATTAATGCCAAAAAATGATTTTTTTGATATTATATATTTGTCCGATAAATTTACTACTATTAGATATATTATGGAATATTTTTTAAAAAATAAATTTTCTGATGATACCATTCTAAATAATACTGATGCTATACGTTTAATGAGATTTTTTAATACTAATCTTTCTGGGTTCATTTTAAAAAATTTTATATTTAATAAAGATGAACTCAATGAAATTATTTTTACTATTAATGGTTTTAATTATGATTATATCGCGAACACTGAAAATTATATTTTTACATTATTTAACGAAAGTGAAATAGTTGAGTTTTCAAAAGTAATGCGTTTAAGTGATATAAAAAATTATATATTTTTACTTTGCAAAAATTTTACAAATATGAGAGATTATATTTTAAGTAATCCTAGTGTATTATTTGATGTCGTGTCTGATAAATTTTCTTTTGATATTCACGTCAAATTATTATACATGTACACTGGTATTAAAAATTATCCTGATACATATGATTATTCACAGTTCCTACAAATTTTTCGTGGTGAAACTCATATTATATGTAGTATGACATTTATAAAAATATTGCAGTTTTTCATTAGTAAAAACATAGATGAAAAACTTTTATTAAATATTATAGAAACTATTAATAAAAATAGCAAATATTTAGATGATATTGATAATCAACAATTCATAAAATTAATTGACATGTTTATTAATTATATTAATGATGAACGAGAATTATTTAAAATGATATATGCTATTAATACTCGTGTTCCATTTTCTGAAATAACAACTAAAAACAAATTAACATATTCAAATTTAGCATTTAATATCAATATTCATGATACATGGCAAGATATTAATTGTGCTTTAAATAATATAAATAGTATTTATGATAAATTTAAATTTATTATAAATCTTAAAATAAAAAATAGAAATACAATTAAACAAATTATAAGTAATTTTCCATTACTAAATTCTAACGAATATATTGATGGATATGTGTTTCGTCTTAAAATATTAGATATTTTTGGCTTGCCGGAATTAAATGAAATAGAAGAACTATTAGATCTATTTCCTGATATAATACATAAAAAATATATTTTAAATCACTTTTCCAAAATGTGTCCTAATCATAATAAATATTTATTAGATTTGGCTATAAAAATATTTGATACCAATGAAGAAAATATTCATGATGAGTATATAAAAATTGACAATTATATAAATTTTGAAAGTTCATTTAAAGATAAATATATTAACAAACAATACATCACAAGAGAATTGGTATATGATTTTATTTCAAATAGTGATAATTATCCTGAAGATACTAAAAATATTATAATACAAGAAATACAAAATACATATATTAACAATGTATATCATTATATACCAAAGTTTATAAAAACAAATACAATTATTAATGAAAATGCTGTTATTAATGAAAATACAGTTATTAATAAAAATAATGTTTGTATGATTTGTTATACTAATAAATATGACACTTGTTTATTATGTGGTCATGTATTATGTGAAACATGTTATGAAACGATTATGAAAAATAGTAAAAAATGTCATATTTGTAGAAGAATTATAACTGGTAAAATAAAATTATTTATTTAATAAATAAAATTGAAATTATATTTTAATAATACGTTTATTTTATTTAAAAATATAAACAATGAATAACTTTAATGAAATTAAAATGTATATTGTGATTAACGACGAATTGAATATGACACCTGGCAAAATAGCTAGTCAAGTAGGTCATGTTGTTCAATTAATTGTTGATGAATTAGTTAGCAATAGTTATGAAGAAGGTTTAACAGCAAACGTAATTAATTACGAAAAATGGAAATTAAACCCTACTAAAATTATCCTTAAAGCTAGTGGCAATAGATTTGATAGATTATTAGAATTACCTAATTCTAGACATTTTATCGACACAGGCAAAACTACTCAAGGAACAAAAAACAAAATTACAGCTATCGGTTTTTTTCCTGGTAATCTTAACGATTTTTTTTCTGATTATGATTTAGTAAAATAATTTTTTTATAAAAGTTATATAAATATTAAGGTATATTTATTTTCATAAAATGAATCAAGAAGATAATGTATGTCATATTTGTTATAGCAGACCAAAAGTTGAAAGGAATAATAAAATTTGTTATTATTGTAAATGTGATTTTAATTATTGTAATGAATGTATTAATAAGTTATATAATATATGTTGTATATGTAATAAGGTGATCATATACGAACCAATGAGTATGGATATGTTAGATCTTAAGTGGCCTGGAGGAGGTTATTTATGTCATAATGGTCGCAATGGAGCTACAGGGGCTATGGGAGCTACGGGACCTACAGGAGCTACGGGACCTACAGGAGCTATGGGAGTTACAGGACCTACAGGTGTTACGGGTGCTAGAGGTGCCACTGGAGCTACCGGACCTACAGGAGCTATTGTATCTGGTGCGACTGGAGCTACCGGTCCTACAGGAGCTATTGTATCTGGTGCGACAGGAGCTAGAGGTGCTACGGGAGCTACGGGAACTATAGGTCCTAAAAGCATGCCTGGTCCTATGGGATTACCTGGACCTAAAGGTGATCCTGGTATGCGTGGTCCTATGGGATTGCCTGGACCGAAAGGTGATCCTGGTATGCCTGGACCTATGGGAATGCCTGGACCTAAAGGTGATCCTGGTATGCCTGGACCTATGGGAATGCCTGGACCTAAAGGTGATCCTGGTATGCCTGGTCCTATGGGTATGCCTGGTCCTATGGGTATGCCTGGACCTAAAGGTGATCCTGGTATACCTGGACCGAAAGGTGAATGTGAATGTAATAATAGTTTGAAATACAAAATAACTATCATTAATGGTGAAATATCAATTGAAAATTATACAACTAGAAAAACAAACATAAAAGGATCAAATAATAACTATGTTATTGAATTATTTTAAATTTTGTATTTTAAATTATTTATTTTATTATTTTTTATAATTTTTTTGTAAAAACTACATAAATACATTTAATACTATATAATTATATATGGATATTTGTATAAGTTTTGATACAACAGGTAGTATGTATTCTGTTATTAGTGAAACTAAAAAAAATATTATAAATTTAGTAAATAACTTGAAATCAAAAATACCTGATATTAATTTAAGTATTGTAGCTCATGGTGATTATTGTGATGAAAAAACAACTTATTTAATGAAACATTTAGATTTTACACAAGACAAAGATACAATAATAGATTTTGTTAAAACTATAGAAGATACTTGTGGAGGCGATTATCCCGAAGCTTATGAATATGTGTTAAATAAAATACAAACATTATCTTGGTCAAAAGATAATCGAGCTTTAGTTATGATTGGTGATGCTTATCCTCATGAAATTAATGACAATCCTAATAAAATAGATTGGCGAAAAGAAGTAGATGAAATTAGTAAAATGGGAATTAATATTTATTCGATTCAAGCATTAAATAGTGGTAATTCTAAATGTTATACATTTTATAAACAAATGGCTCAAAAAACTAACGGATACCATTTATTTTTGAATCAATTTTCTCATATTTCTATGATATTAGAAGCAGTTTGTTATAAGCAAACTAATACAGATAAATTAGGTCAATATGAACTTGATTTAATTAATCAAGGTTATGGTATGAATAAAAGTATGAGAGATGTATTTGATACAATGTTGGGTCGTAAAACAGAAAATACTAAAATTGATTTTAAAGAAGATTTAGACGATGATTTAGAAGATGATTTAACTGAAATTACGCCTTGTCCACCGGCAAAATATCAGGTATTACATGTAGAAAAATCATGTTCCATAAAAGATTTTGTATTAGAAAATAAATTAACCTTCAAAGTTGGCAAAGGTTTCTACGAATTCACTAAACCTGAAACAATTACTAATAAAAAATCAGTAATATTATTAAAAAAAGATACAGGAGAATTATATGAAGGTAGAAAAGCTAGAAAATTAATTGGATTAACAAATGTTGATAAAAAATATAAACCTTCAGATCTAAAAGAATATCGTGTATTTATTCAAAGTACGTCATATAATAGGAAATTAGTTGCTAATACAGGATTTTTATACGAATCAAGTGATTATGGTTTAGTATAATTATTTATTATGGTTATTTATTTATTATGATTATTTATTTTTTTTATAGTTTTTTTTAATTAAATTTTTTTTATAATAAAAAATTTTTTCAACAAATTTATTCCAATTCATTTTTCCATTGCTCACGAGTCTTGGAAGCAAATTTCTTAACGTGTTCCATAATATCAGATTCATAAATTCCATTTGCTTCATAAAATGATAAAGCTAAATTAGTATCTAAAGGATCTGATACATCCGGATTCAATAACAGACCATAAATACAATGTAAAATAGTATTTATGCCAATATTTGGGGTATAATTTCTATCTAATATTGAATGACATACTCTACCATAATTATTAATATTGCAATGTTTTATAGGTGTATGAAAACGTATATTTGGTGGAGATAATGGATAATTATTTGGAAATTGAATGTAAGCCAACCAACAACCATTTTTATAAGGCGTTCCATCAGGACCATTAAATAATACCTTCCAAAAATAAATATCATCGTCGTTTATGTAAATATCAATTTCAGGATGAGGATTTTTTTGTAATAACAATAATTCTTTGCATATAATTTTTGTAGGATCATTATAATTAGTATTGTTAATATTAGTTGATTTTGCTTCTAAAGAATCTTTTGGTCCTATAATCGGGGGGATTGTTCTCTCATTAATTATGCCAAATAAAGATGAATATTTTTTATCTCTATTTTTTGATGTTATCATCGTTTCTAATTCCATTATATCAAATGCATAGCGAATAGATGACGGATTAAACATATAGCCACCCGTTTTTTGACTAATTAAACCTAAATAATAATCATATTCACTTCCAATTACAATACAATCTAAAATAATATTATTTGTAACAAGTTTTCTGGAAATATCATCTGATGTATATTTACTGCTAGTATTTTTGCCATCCGTTAAACATATTATTCTAAGTTTTGCATTACCTCTTTTTTCTTTATCAGCATTTTTCCATGCGACCAACTTGTCAGTTGCATCATATAAAGCCTCTAATAATACTGTATTACCGTCTGTGTATAAATTATCTTTTTTGTCTCTAAAATTTTCGTAAAATGGCGTCATTTCACATTCAATTTTAGCTTTATCACTAAAAGACATTAAACCGATACTATTATTAAAAGAATAGGCGATAGATCTATTTATAAAAGCATCAAATAATTTTTTTACTATAGTTAATCTTGACATATAATTTTTACTCGTGTCATAAACTTTACTCTTTTTATAAAAGCATAACCTAAAATCTTGACGATATCTCATTGCCATATTACAACGTTCTGTTCTTCCTCTGATGTAACCGTCACCAGAATCTTCTGCATCCGCGTAAATCTTTATTTTATGATACTTGTTAGTCTTGTAACGTGTAAATTCTGAATAAATTTTATATATTACGTTCAAACCTGTAAATGTAATTGGAACAACCAATTTACGATAATTATAGGGTTTTGCTGTTAATATATTAGAAATAGTTAATTCTATTGTTTTGTTATCTAATTTAAATTCAATGTTATCTTTAATATTTTTTATTAATTGTGTTCCCGCATGATCATTATATCCTTTACTTAATTTATACTCGTTATGTGTATATTTTGTTTCCTTGTAAATTTCATATTTTAAATCCCATACATTACTTTCGTCGTTGTATTCAAACTGTATCACTTTGTCATCCAAATTTAAATTTATTATATTTTGATCTTTATTTTGTTCTTTATCTTGGTTTTTTTCTCGCCATTCTCTTATTATTATTTCTAAATTATTATTCGGTATTAAATTTGTTGATATTTTTTTGTTTGTCATTGGCGAATTATTATGATCAATAAACCATTTTTTAATTGCATCTAGTTCATATGAAAAACCATCTTGAGCTATAGTAGGTTTTATCATTACATTTTGTGTAATAGGACACAAATATTCATGTGGTGGTTCTTCTTTATATTTTATTTCTTGAATACTCGTATTTTTATAAAAATAATTATGACCATAAGTTTTATTATTTATCATTACTGTTTTATTATCCAATAATTTTACAAATGTTTCAATATATTTTAGTAATATTAATGCTCTAGATTTTTCTGCACATAATGCAATATTTTGAATTGTACTAAAATGCTTATAATGTTTTTTCCAATCATCATAATTAGGATGAGTAATAAACCATATAACACAATCTTTTAATATTCTGATATCTTCTTTTTCAAAATTTGTTGCCTTTTTAGTATTTAATATTTCGTAATATTTTTTTTTATCTTGTTCTAAATCCGTTTTCATAATCATTACATCCTCTATAAAATTCGATGCAGCATTCATAGAATTACTTGTGTCAATACATATCATAATACCTTCATCGTAGACACGATCATCTACCATTTCTATATCACCTAAATTACCTATTTTATTAGCTAATTCAGCACAATTTACATCAACTTCATTACCTGTTAAGGGATTAAATAATATTATTGGCAATGATACATCTTTACCTTTACCTATAAAAACTACTGTATTTAAATCTTCGTTAAAAGTTAATAATGGAGCAATATTATTTGTTAAAACTAGTGGTGAGTATATATTAAATGTTTTATTTGTTCTAACATCTTTTAATGCATATGTTATATTTACTTTGCCTGAATAATATAATAACAAATTACATAATACATTACTATAATTTAATACATCTTTTATTTCTTTATTATTATCTTTTAATATTTTTTCTATCAATTCATAAAATGTACATGTTATAATCACACTATTTTTATTTTGATTAGTATTGTTATCTAAAGTTAATAAACATCTTAAAGCTTCTTTTGCTATTTTTCCTTGTTTTTCATGAACGTTATAAATATCTAAATATTTTTCAAAATTTGATAATACCAAGTTTATCATTTCTTCTTCGGTATTTACTTTTTTTATTAAAATATATAATGATGATAATAAACATGAAATACCCGTTGTATTGGTTAAATATGGATAACCATACCATGCTCTTTTACCTGAAACTACATTCTGTAATATTGTAGATTCTTGATTACCTTGTGGATATATTACCAAAAAATTATCAGTTATATCTGCTACATAATTAATTTTATCATTTATTATAACATTAATTATACTATCACATTTTAAACCTATATTATATACGTTTAAGGTATTATAATCATTACTTATAATTTTGTCTTGATTAAATATTATAATTTGATCGTGAAATGTATTAAATATATTAGCTATTATTTCTCTTAATTCTTTTATTGTTGTAGTATATTTAATTAATATACTTTTTGTATTACCATTAAATACACAATTTATTTTTAAATTATCACTATTATCATGCATATCAGGAGTACATATAGCATAGCTAGTATTTTGATATTCTGAAACATATTTTTTATTTTTTGTAATCTTATACATTTCCATATCAATATTAAATTTATTACCTATATTTTCAATCACTTTTTCTGATAATTCAAATTCTTCTATTTGGTCATTATAATATATTTTAAGTTTTTCGTCGTTATTAATAAATTTCCAATCAATTGCACACATTGGACATGACATTTTAGTTAATAGCCATCTATAGGCGCAACAATAGTGAAACTTGTGAGAACATGATAGGGATTTCACTATCTTGCATTTTACTATTTCACCTTCTAATTTTATTTCTGATTCATTATTTTCTAATTCGTTATTTTCTAATTCGTTATTTTCTAATTCGTTATTTTCTAATTCGTTATTTTCCTTTGTTTCATAAATTTCCTCACAAGTAACACATGCATCATTTTGTTTATTACGACAAATATTACATATATCATCATTGTCAAAATCTTCAACTATGTAAAAATTAGTAATATTTAAATTTTGACTTGAGTTTATTTTTTCACAAGAACACGAAGAATTATAAATTGTTAAAAAATCAGTTTGTATATCATCCTCATTTTTTAAACTAATGTTAAATTCCTTTTCTAAAAATTCTATACTCGTGTCTTTTACGAGAACATGATTAAATGTATATACTTGTTCCATTTGATATATATTTTTATATTTAATATATGACAATAGGTATTTTGGAATATAATATTTCATTTTTTTTTAATAAAAAAACAATAATCTTAATTACGATAAATATATACAATAAATAACACTAATTGTTATAATATTTATCGTTACATTCAAATATTTATCATTATTCAAATATTAATCCAACTCATCACTTTTTAAAATATCTTTATAACAACAAACAAAAACAAATAAATTATATACTGCTAATAGGATAATCATCCCCAACATAGTAGATATATCACTTTTTATAAAAAGTATCACAAATATTGTAATCGCAATTATTGTTAAAAATTTATCAAATAATCTGGTCGTATTCATTATTAGCATTATAAGTATTGATTATTAGTATTGATTATTAGTATAAATATAAGTTTTTTTTTTCATTTTTTTTACAAAATAAAAAATGAAAAAACTAATTTTCAATTATTATAATAATAATCATAACATATTATTATAATAATAAATGTCAGTTAGTAATATAATTAATGGCGTAGATAAATTACAAGTTAATATTGCCATTTTAGGTTCTATTTCATCAGGTAAATCAACCTTAATTAATGCTATCTTTTCTGATCATTATACTGAAAATAAAATACAAAGGACTACAATGATACCTCAAATTTATATTGAAGGCATTAATAACAAAGATGCAAACGTCATATTTCAAGAAAATAAACAATGCAACGATGATAATAAAATTATTGAAAACAAATTAAAAGAAATTACTCATATCGTTAATAAAATACCTTTAATAAATAATAGAAATAATTTAAGATTATCAATTTACGATTTACCTGGATTAAATGATATCGAAACAAAAGAAATTTATTATAATTATGTTAAAAATAATTTTTATAAATTTGATATCATATTATATTTAATTGACATCGAGAGTGCATTAAATACTAGCGATGAATAAGATATTTTGGACTTGATATTAGAACAAATTAATTTAAATAAAGAAAAATATTATATTGATACCAAATTAATAATATTAGTTAATAAATGTGATAATTTATCTATTACTAATAATGATATTATCATCGACACTGAAACAAACGAGTATCAGGATTTATATTTACAAATACAAAATACAGTTAAAAATCATAATAAAACAAATATCGATTACGATATTATACCTATATCTTGCGAAAATGCATTTATTTATAATTTATTAAACAATTCGCCTGGTAAATTAAACGAAAAACAATTAAATAAAATTGGTATCAATTATTATGGCAAAATATATTGGAATAAATTAAAAAATATTGATGAGAAAAAAAATAGGTTAATTGAATTTAATAAAAATAATCGTAACGAAGTCGATTATATGATGATAAATACAGGATATGAATTATTTAAAATTAATATAGACAAACTATATACTTTAAATTATAATACATTTTTAATGAATAATTATAAAAAATCATCAACTATTCTTATAAAATCATTATGTGAAAAATGTAGTAATTATTTAGTTGATGATCTTTATGATACGTTATTACCTTTATTAAAATCAATTAATGTTGTTTTTCACAATTCTAAACATTTTATAAAAAACTCTTTGGTAACTAATTTTATAAATAATGATAAATTGCATAATGATATTGATAAATTAATAAATATATTATGTGATAAAATTATTAAAATACAAACTGATAAAACTTTAGCAATAGATAATTATAATAAATACATTAGATATCTAAATACTATCAAACCATTATTATATTATGATTTTAATATTGATGATATAATACAAATGCTTACTAATTCTGTTTCATATTATTGTTGTAATGAATTATATTCGATTATATCATGTGCTAGTCCATATAATTTAGATGATGTAGAACGTTATTTATGTATATTGTATGACATTGATAAGAATTTTAACATACGAGATGCTATCGTTGGCTTATTAAGTCATACCTTAGTGTTTTATAATGATAATAATAAAAAAAATCATTTTGTTATATCCTCAAAAATTATGAATTGGAAGAATATTTTTAAATTATCTAATAAATTTATTTTTGAATTAAATTTAGAATATATTCTTAAAATGTATTCTGAATTGTCTATTGTTGAAAATAAATACAAATCAGTTAAAAAGATTAATTATTTAGGAAATGACAAAAATATGTTATTATATCAAATGGAAACTTTTTGGCATAGTGAAGCTGTTAAAAATATATTAAATAAGAACACTGTTCTTAACAAATACAAAGAAAAAATCGAATTAATTAAATATTTATCCTCTTCTTGTCGTATTATTGTTATGAACCAAATAGAATTTGTTGTTCCTAATAATTATGTTAAATTTGAATTATTATTAGAAGAATCAATTGTTGATTATTTAACAAATTTATAATCATATGCAAACAGAATTTATTTTTTATGGTGAAAAATAATTCAATTGATAATAGATTAATTGTTAATAGAACCTTATTATAAATTGTAATAATCTTTATTATTATTTTTTTATCATTTTGTTATAAAATAAATTATATTTTATATATATAATGACATTCAAAGCCAAAAAGGTTGATATTAAAATAAATAACAAATTAGTATCCTCAAAATCATCATGGGTATCTTTAAGTAATGGTTTAGTATATATTAGTTGGGATACTGATCGGACTTATTTTTTTATTGACAAAAACAAAAAAATAAAGGAATCATTCGTATTTGATGACGATAATAATGTATTCAAATTTACATATTTCGGTCCTTGGGAATATAAAACAACATATAAAAAAAATGTTAAAAAAAATTTTAAAATATCTTTTTTAAAAAAAGATTATGTTAAATTTAAAAAATTAGTATCCAAATTTTAACATTCATAGTATTCTATGTTATCTTTATTTATCAATTTGATGCTTTTTTTATAGTTATTTATAATATACTTACAAAGATGTTTATCAAGTAACAAGTCTGTCATTGTTGATAATATGTGCATTATTAGTATTTCTGACATTTGGTCAGGAAGTGAAAATATAAATCCTTTTGGTTTTATTAAATATTTTTTATTATTTTCCATATAATTTTTATCTCTAGTTAATCGAAATAACCACTCACCTTCTTTTTTAAAATCAGGAAAATCTACTTTATCAAAATTTATTTTAATAATATCAATATTATTTTGAAAAGGTTCTGTATCTTTGTAAATACTTATCTCAGTTCCATCATTTAGTTTATTACAAACAAATGTATACAAATTGCGATTATCACATGATCCAAATAAACATAACCAACGTTTCACTTCTGAAACATGATTTTTACTAATATATATAATAGTATTTAAAAAATCATATTTCACAAAGTTAGTTTCCATTTTTATTTCAAATATATAAAAAGTATGTTTATGAATTATATTTTCATTTTTTTATAATATATTAATATCAAATGCTAATGCTAAATAAAAAAAATTATTAATAATTATTCATGTATTTTTTCATATATTTTTTTTAATTCTTCCAACGAAAATAATAATGGTTTTACTTCCATCTCATTACTAAAGAATCCAGCAAATTTACTTGGTATATAAAAGATATTTTTAAAATCATCAGATGGTTTTTTTAAATATCCTAAAAGATTTTTATTATAATTATATTGATAAATATAATTATATATTATATTCGAAAAATATGTTTCATAATATTCTAATGTATTCAATAAAATTTCGAATGTATTTTTATCTACTCTTTTGAATATATTTTCTATTTGTTTAGTCTTAGTATCTAAATAATTAATTTCATATACATATATATTGTTCATACCACTGTAAGTGCTTAAATAATTCCAAAATAACCTATAACCTGGAGAAATACTAGCTTGTTCTTTATATTTGTAAAATTCTATTATGTCAAAATATTGTTTGTTGTTACTAAACTTTAAATATTTCGCAAACTTAGAATCTATAATTGCTAATTTTATTAAATAATCGATATGTGAATCTGTCAAGTCTAAAAATTTATCTAATAATTCCTCATGAAATCGTAAATCAATTTCAAAAGTAGAAAAATATTTAGCAAAGTATAATAAATCGTCTATTTGTTGATTTTTATCTTTTGTATCGAATAATAAATATCTGTTAAACAAAAAAATACCTAAATAACAACAATTAATAAAATCACTAATGTTCATTAATTCGCGGAATTCGTGTTCTGATATTTCGATATCATGGATATTTGTATTATGTAATATTTTTAACATTTTTTGAACTAATGAATAATCATAATCTAAAATTACTATTTCATTGTATTTATAACACATATTAAAATATGGTGATAATTTTATAATAACATTTGGACTAATTAATATTTCAGTTTTTTCTTTCGTTATTATTTTTATAGGTTTTTCATAATCAAAAGATACTTGACCTAATAAAGTAGAATAATAATGAGGTATATTCATTTTATTAGCATATAATTAAATAGATTGTTTTATGAAATAGTTTTTCAATTTTTATATATTACTTTAATTAATCATAAAAATAAAACAACCTTAATTAATAATTTAAAACAACAAATTAATTAAAACGTAAAAAAAAATGATATTTATGATTAATTACGTGAAACTATATATATTTTATTTTATACTAATAATTTTAATTTAATATTATGGCTATATTTTTTTGTTCTGATGATGATTCTAATTATAAAAAAAATATACAAGTTTATGATAAAAATATGGATAATGATTTGATAATGAAATATTCTGATAATACTAATTCAGATAATACCAATTCTGATAATACTAATTCAGATAATACTAATTCAGATAATACAGATTCAGATAATACTTATTCAGATGATATTAATTCTGATAATACTAATTCAGAGGATACTTATTCAGAAGATACTTATTCTGATAATACTAATTCTGATAATACTAATTCAGAGGATACTTATTCAGAAAATACTTATTCAGAAGATACTTATTCTGATAATACTAATTCTGATATTTCAGATGACGAATGCCTAAATAATAATAATAATAAAAACACTAATAAAAACAATAACAATAATAATAACAATAATAATATCAAAAACAATAATAATATCAAAAACAATAATAATAATAATAAAAACAATAATAATAATAATAAAAATAAAAACAATAATAATAAAAACAATAATAATAACAAAAACAATAATAAAAACAATAATAATAATAATAAAAACAATGACAAAAATAACAATAATAACAAAAACAAAACGATGAAATTGATTGATTATTTGAATGGAAAAAAAATTATTAATATTTGTTCGGATTTATATTTTAATGATAAAAATATAGTTACCAAGATAACAGGTTGTAAAAATCCTATTATTAATTTTAAAAAAACTAATCAATTTACGAATAAACATTATAAATATATTACTATTGACACTACCAATATAAATTGTTTGGTCATATATAATTTAACATTATTCAATCAACATTTTGGCAATATAACAAATATAGCGCCTTATTATTGTTCTGACATTGATAAATATTATTATTATTTTGTTAATATTACTGATTGTGATAATGATTTATCAGTTTTAACGTTAAAATACAGAAACAAAATTATTGCAGATGTTTTATTCGGTATTGGCTGTCATGCTGGTATTAATAATCTAGTTAATAATTTTGATTATGAGATACCTACTATATCATATGAAACTATTTTGCAATCACAAAAAAAGTTAAATGATATATTGGAACAAGAAGATAAAATTGATACTAATAGTATCAATCCGTTTAATTATCGTGTTGATAAAATTAAACAAAATTATGCAATTATTGATTATTCATATAATTACCAAGGTATTTCTTGTAAATATCTAAATAAAAATATACATAAATGTGAAAAAAAATGGTCTGGCATTTATAAATTTAATAATCGTATTCAGTTATATAATTTTATTATAACTAATCCTAAGGCAATTAACTATTGTTTGTCTGAAACTATTACACCATATTTTAAGTATTTCATCGATTGTGATATGAATGATCAAGTATTAAATCATATTAAAAATAATAAAAATAATAATTTCAATTATGATGAATTTTGGAAACAAATTATTGATATCGTTATACAAGTTTTAACATTTTATATAAATTATAAACCTGGTATATTTGATTATATTTATACAGTTAAACAAAATTCACCTCATAAAATTCATATACATTTTCCTAATATTATTATAAATAAATATTACGCTAATGTTATCCATAATACTATTATTAATAAAATAAATAATATTAACGATTTTCCATTAAAAGAATTCATTAACACGATTATTGATAAATCACCTTATAATTCTGGTTTGAGACTTTTATATCAAAAAAAATGTTGTGATAAATATGCTTATGATATTGATGGTAAATCAACCTTTAAAATAAATAATTTTAATATTTATAACAAATTATTAATCAAAGAAAATAACAACACATTAACAAAAGACGACAAAGAAACATTGCGCAAAATCAGAGTATATAGAATGATAATTACAGCTATAGGAACTGATAATGATGATATTAATTTTACAAAAAATGTATCAGATAAAGGTATTGCGTTAATCGATTTAGAACAATTCGCTAATTTAAATAATAAAGCAAATAATAAAATTAATAATAAAACAAATAATAAAACTAATAATCTTAACCAAAATCTTACAAATATTACGATAACCAATAATGCAGTTCAAATTAATACTATTAAAAAAATAGATAATAAAAGTATTCAAGACATATATCCTGATTTAATTGTAAATGATTTGACAGATGGATTAAATAAAATAGAAATATTAAATGGATATGAAAGAGGTCAGTTTTTAATTATATCTAAAAATTTAATTGTTGCTTTGATTAATAACTTGAGTTATTATAGAACTACAGATTATTATCCTTGGTTAGGTTTATGTTTTGTATGTTCTTCTTTAGGATTAAGAGATACATTACATAAAATATGTGGTAAAGATGATAATAGACGTAATGATTATGATCAAAATAGTATTGATAGAATATTTGACCATTATGAACCTCATGATGAACATAAAAATTATTTCAATATTTTTACTTTAATGAGATGGAGTAAAGAAGATAATTTAGAAAATCATAAAAAAATTATTAGTGATAATAATAATATACTTTTTATAGAATTATTAGCCAATGATTTATTTAAAAATATATTTTTTAAAGATATTATTAATTATAAATTCAAAAAATGTTTAAATCATTATTCTGAACAATATGTTCAACCTTTAACTAATAATAATCTTGTTTTTGTAAAAGCAGGATTAGGATCTGGAAAAACTACAGCAACTAAATCATATCTTAAAAAAATGTTAAATGATGATATTAATAGATCAGTAAATAAATATGATACATGTTTGATTATTTCGTCTAGACAAACATTAACCAAAAATATATACAATAATTTTAAAAGCGATATTAAAGATTTAACACATTACAAAATTAAAAATGATTATACTAGTAATAAATTAAAATTATGTATTACACCTGATTCATTAATTAAATTATGTTCAGATAAGCATAGTGGACCTGAAGGTAATAAAGTCAATAAAATTAAATTGCAATTACATAACAATAAAAGTGAAATTATTTGTATTGATGAATATAAATCATTATTATTTTACGTTGCAATGTCTGATACATTAAATAATTATAGAAATACAGTATTTAACATATTAATACATTTAATGAGAAATGCTAATAAATTATTATTATTAGATGGTCATTTAACTGTATGGGAAGTTTATTTTACAACTTTGATATTAACGAAACAAGATTATGATATTAAAAATATGAAAATACATTATAATAGTGGTAAGAATGATGTTAATACTTATTATATATATAATAATTGCAATTATGTTGTTTTTAACATGTTAAAAGACATACAAAAAGGTAAAAACATATTTGTTTGCACTGATTCTAGAAAATTTGCAGATGTTTTGGAAATTATAATCAAAACATTAAACCAAGAAGTCAAATTATGTAAATATACGGCACTAGTTGATCAAGCAACTAAAGATCAAATAGGTAATTGTAATGAAACTTTTATTAATTACCAAGTTGTTATTACTAGTCCTACTATTTTATATGGAGTTGATTTTTCTAAAATACATTTTCATAATTGTTATGCTTTTTATGATAAAGTTATTGATCCTAGAGGAAATCATCAACAAATATTTAGAATTAGAAATTATATTGACAAACAAGTTTTTATTTACTTGAAAAATACTAACTTAAGTAAATTTAATCATAAATATATTAAATCGGAAATTGCAACAGATATTCAAGATACCATTACGTTAATTGAATCTGAAAAAAATAATCAAATGTCAGCAGAAGAAATTCTACAACAATTACAAAAAATGGGAACTCATGATATAAATGCTACACAAATACAAAAAGTATTAAGTGTGATAAATAATAATAATAAAGATGATTATAAATATAGTCATACTCAATTATTTGATATTTTGACTAAACATTGTGAAAAAGAAGATATACATAACAAAGAATATCATGATTATTATTTGTTAAATTATTTAACTGAATATGGAGGTAAGGTTCATTTTGATTGTTTAATTCATATGACACAACAAGATTTTGCAAAAATAAATAATAATCTAAATAATGCTAAATTAGAATCATTAGATAATTATCATAATAATATTATTAATGCGAAGGTAGATTATGATAAATATAATGAATTATTAAGATCACAAAATTTAACACAAGAAGAAAATTATATTATTGCTAATATGTCAATAAAAAATGTATTTAATCTTAAATCGTTGAATAAAGATTTTATGAACTTTATATACGACACAAACTATATTGGCAAATTTATTAAATCGTCATTTTTATTATTAGATGATGATTCTATGAGTAAAAGACTTGTTAAAAGATTAACAGTAGATTATAAAAAGAAATTAGAAAAAGATTTGGCTAGGGTAAAAATGGTTAAACATTTATTACACTCATTTTATCCTGATGGATTGGCAGATAATCGGGTTTTAATAGTATCTACTAATCCTGATGATTTTAATGAAAGACAGATATTATTTTTGAATAGATATTATTATAATATTAGATTGTACTTTAAGGGTATTACGCATACAAAATACACTGAAGAACATAATTATAATCAAGGCGTTAATAATCAAAATAATAACGATAATCATGTTGTCAATAATCAAGATAACAACAACAATAGCCATGACAATAATCATAACAATGTTGATAATAAACAAGATAACTTGGTTAATAATAACAATAATCATGTTAATAATAATCAAGATGACAATAACCAAGTTAATAATAATCAAGATGATAATAACCAAGTTAATATTAATAATAATCAAGATGACAATAACCAAGTTAATAATAATCAAGTTAATAATAATCAAAATGATAATGACCAAGTTAATAATAATCAAGATGACAATAACCAAGCTAATAATAATCAAAACAATATAATACTGAATCCAAATATAAATATGACACCTTATAAATTATTCGGATGGTTATTAATTATGTTAGACGATTTTTGTGGTTTCAAAGCGCAATTATTATCTATATGTAATAGAAAAAATATAATTAATTGTATCAAAAATAAAATAAATTTGATATCAGAAGACTATTTATGTTCTACTGACGACTTGCTAGATAAAGATATTAAACCTGAACTATATATTAGGACGATAAATGAAGACGCAGAAGAAATAGCTATGAATTTAGATAATTTAATTATTGAAGAAAATAATGAAAATGTTATATTAGATGTAAAAAAAGAAATAATGGATAATAAAGATGATATAATAGAAAATAACGAAGAGACATATATAACAAGTAGCAAAAATAAAAAAAATACTGAAACCAAAGAAAATATAAAAAAATATACAAAAGAAAAAAATAATATATCTAATCAGAAAACTAAAATTACGATAGAAAAAATAGTTAGCAGTAAAAATAACAAAGGAAAAACAAAACCATCAGATAATAAAGAAACTAATATAAAGAATATGACAGAAAAAACTATAACTACTAATTATAATGAAGATAACATAATAAAAAATGAAAATCAAGATTATATAATAGAAAACGATAAAGATACAAATATAATAAACAACATAAATAATAAAACTAAGAATAATACTAAAACTAGAAAAAATATTCGAGCCAAAAAAAATATTATAATGAATGAAAATAAAAAAAATAAAATGGGTGATGTAATAGAATACAAAAATGAAGATGATGTAATAGAATACAAAAATAAAGATAATATAATAGAAATTGTCAAAAAAAAATGTAAAACGCAAAATAAAGATGATGTTACTGAAGATGATGTTACTGAAGATGATGTTGTAGTGGTTGATTCTGAAGAAAATATAATAAAAGTAAAGAAAGAAAAAACTAAAAAAATATATGTAAAAATAAATAAAAATAATACTATAAAAAACATAAAAAAAAATAATAATATTAATAAAAAAAATAATTTTCAAGATAAAAATATAAAGAACACTATAGAAAAACCTGATAACAACGATGTAAATAAAAAAAAAGTTAAAAAAGAAAAACGAAGACCAACACAATTAAGGTTTAGAGAAAATAATAACGATACATATTATCGTTGTTATAAATTGAATCAATTTGAATATTTAGAACTGATTATAAATGCTTTCAAAAATAGTTTAAATAAGGATTTTAAAAAAACAGTCCTATTTAATTTAAGATATAAAAAATGTAAATATCAAGATTTACACAATTATAAGAATTTTGATGAATTAATTAATAGCAGTCAAATAAATTATTATAAATTAGATAATTATGCAAATTATGATTTTGATACTGAAAACATAATCGATAATAATGATGAAAATATAATAGATGTATTTTATAATTATTATGGATTATTTGAAAATAATTAATAGAAAATGAATTTTATTTACCAAAATTATAATTTATAGATAATTATTTACTATTTTTTTATTATAATACAAAAAATATATACTTTTTTTAAATATATGGGGAAAAGTGGATCAAAATAGAATATTTTTTTTATATTATTTCTGTTGGGTCAAATATTTTATTTTTTTTATATGAGGATACAATAAAAATATATGTAATATAAAATAAATTCTATTTGACCAAAACGCTCAAAATATATACTTATTTTTAATATTAAGGTAATTGAGAGCGTTTTGGTCAAATAGAATAAAAAATATATATTATATTATTATAAATTTTTTAACATGGTTCAATTCATCCTAATATATAATTCAAATTATCATCATTAAAATAATTCAACTTAACCAATAATTTATTATAATCAACATCATCATAAACCTTAATTTCTTTATTTACTATTTTATGATTAACAAGTTCCTCAAAAGTATTACAATTATGTAAATTAACAAATACACATTGTTTTTGTGAATATCTTTCTATTAACATGTTAATTATATTTTTATCAATAATATCATATTTATTATAAATAGCAACTTCAATAAATTTACTCATATCAAAATTACAACAATAATAATGACCATTAATATCACCTTTTCTAATTCTACAAAATTTTTTGGGTCCATTACTACGATTTTTAATTATAGTTTCTGAACTTATATTTAATATTTTTTTTTCTATATGGTTCATTAATATTTTTTTATTTATTGTAAACGTATCTATTTTTGTAGCAAATATTTTATCAAACATAATCGATAACCAACTAACTAATTTATACGGAGTAATTTTTTTATTTGTTATTTTAAGTTCATCACAATTTTTTTTTATATAGCGAATATCATTAAAAAATGATCTAATATTAAGAACGTACTTATCAAAAAAATCCAATTGAGACTGTGAAACATCTTTATTTAATGTACCGACAATAACCGCACTAGTGTCGTATAAACCATTTGGAAAGAATGTAAATAATAATTCTTTGAATAGTTGCAATTTAAGTAGGAATTTTTCGTTTTTAAATAATCGTTTTTTTTCTATCTTCTCAATCATACTTTTATAATTTATCAAAATATTGTCACATTCATCTGAATTTTTTAAATTTTCATAAACCTTTTTATCTTTTTTAATATCAGTTATCAAAGTTTTATAAAAATCAAATAAATCATTATTAATATAATTTATTATAATATCATCATTACATAAATTATAATTATTAACGAAAATATGATTCATAAATTCAAATAACTTGAAAGAATAATCCAACATAATATTATTTGACATTATTTTAACATAATTGAGATAATTATCTTTTCTAGCATATTTATAGATAATGTAAGGTGAATATTTTTTATCTGACATGCAAATTAATTTTTTATAAATTTCACTCGAACCCTTGGGTTTGTTTTCGTTAAAACCACGAGAACAATAATAATTAAATAAATGTATTGCATCATTACCAAAAATATTTTTCAAAGATGTTCCGATAATAATCCAATATTTAATACTGAATCTTTTACTTACAAAACAATTATCAAAAAGATCAATATAAATTTTGTAAATATCTTTATATTTTGATTCATTTATTTGACTTAATAAATTATTATTATTTTTATTTAAATAATTCTATTTCTGCTTTAATGATACTTTCATTATCTAAATTTTGTATAAGAGGATCCGATTCCCGTTTAATTTTTGTTTTTTATCAGTTATTAAAGTATTTTTTATTGTCATAAATCGTCTTGTTTTTTCTTTGTGTCAGATTTTACACAAAGCATGTAAGCAAAGCGGACCTTTAGGTAAGTTGTCTCTACTATTATCTTGTGTTAATCTAAATTCCATAATATGGTCTATGTCATAACCTAAATTATTAAACATACCTTGAATATTTATATCTTCATTTAACCATAAAGGACAATCAAAAGATTCTAAAAATCTAATATTTGAATCAGGTTTATTAGCGCATTTATATAATTGTTGTGATGCAATGGTGTTTCTTTCTTGAGGTGTTAATGTTCTTCTAGTTAATTCCATAATATAATAATATAATAATAATATAATAAATATTAATTAATGCATAATTATTTTTTTTCATTTTTTAAAATTATTTTTGTTGTTAATAATTTGGCATAATATACTAATAAAAAATCAGATTATTGTAATATATTATTAAAAAAATATTTACGATAGTTTAATTATAAAAAATGAAATTAAAGTTTATAACAATATTCATATGACAAACGAGTATAAAAATGGAATTAATAAATGAATTACAAAAAGAATTATATTCAAATAATTTATATTCAGTTGGTTTCTTATCCTACCATTATAAAAAAGTAATATCAGGAAAAACAACTATGAATATATTTATTTTTGTATATTGTATTTTGTCATTATTTTCAAATCAACTAATAATAACAAAATTTTTAATTATATTGCCAACAATGATATTAACAATAATAATAATAAAAATATTAGAAATGTATTGTAAATACATCGAAATCAATAAATATATAATAGAATTACCTATAAAAAATACTAAAATAAGATTGGTAAAATTAAATAATGCAATTGATAATGAATTAATTATAAAGGATAAAATATATTATAAATCAGGTAAAATATTTTTTGATGGTTTATTAAATAATAATACTATTAAGAAAGGTAAATTTTATGATGAAGATGGTAAATTAATTATTCAAATTTTGTAATACTATGTATAATTTTTTGTTTATACATAATAACAAAAGTATATAAGAATACAAAATTATTATTATACAATAAATACCTTTATAATATAGCATGGTAACACATATGAAAAAAAATTTGATTTGAAATGTATAAAAAATTATTTTTTTATGATAATTGTGATGTTTTTTATATTTATACATACTTGAAAAGTTAATAGGACTATAAAATTGTTATCGTATATAATAAAAAAAAATTATAATTAACTATTTTAATAAAAAAAAATGAAATTATAATATTACAATTACTATTTGTAATAACAAATATTAATAACAATGACTAAAACAATATTATTATTAGGTGTTTCTGGTGTAGGTAAAACTAGTTTAATAAAAAATTATAAATTTGATTATTCGATACCTTATAATCCTGAAAAATCTATTATGTTTTCTTCATCAGAAACAATAGATTATTATAAACATGCAATTGATAATGAAGAATATACATTAATTGATTGTCCCGGATTGTTTAGTCATGAGATCAATACTTTTGAAAGATCATGTATTTGTTTAGAACATATTTTAAGTCGCATTGGTCATATTGATTGTGTATGGTTTTGTATTTCGGCGACACATAACAAAATAAGGCCAATTGATATAGAAGCTGAAAAAGTGTTGAATGAATTTTCATTACCAAATATAATAACTATAATAACAAAATGTGACATATTAGATAGTTTAAGTTTTGATAATTTTATTCCAAATTATATTTTTGGCTTTAGCTCTCCTATAGACGAAGATAGTTTCTTGTATTCATTTAACGATAATAAATTATTATACATCAGTTCTCCTAATGAAGAATTATTATCTGATAATTGGTTTAATGGAAATGAATTTCAAGAAAAAATATTATTTAACAAAGTATTTAAACAAAAAAAATTAAACTTAGTTGAAAATCAACATATAGAAGTTATAAATCAAATACAAAAAGAATTTTATGATAATAATTTATATTCTCCAAAATATTTTAAATATTATCAAAATGATTTTCCTAAACTAACATTTATGATAATTTTACTGTTTTTGTTTGTTATGTATTTAATTTTTAGATTGAATATTACTAAATTAGAAATATATACAATTGGTAAAATATTAGAAATGTTATTACATGAATTTTTAGCAATGATATTCATATTATTAATAGCTGCTGTTATTGCAATAACTATATATATAATTAATAATGTGAATTCTATAAACACGAAAACAGTCAAAATAAATTTTGATTATTATGTAAAAAGACAATTGAACTTGAAATTATTAAAATTAGGTAAAAATAATAATAATAACATCTTAATTAAAGACAAAATATATTATAGTAACAATAAAATATTTTATGAAGGTTCATTATATGGCAATACATTTAATGTTGGCAAATTTTATAATATAGATGGAATGTTATTCTATGATAAAAAATGTTAAATTTAAATATTATTACTTATTTTTAATATTAAGTATCTATTTTAATTTTCATATTATAATTTTTTTATATATCTTAATAATATTATTTTATCTAACATAACCATTTTTAATTAATTATTTTTATTGATAAAAATAAAAATTATTAATAAGAAAAATAATAATGAATAAATTACATCAATGTAAAAATCATTATGTAAAGATCCTTTATTTAGATTTTTAGTTATTGTATCCAAAATTGAATACAAATCATTTAAATCATTTTTATAAAATAGATTTGTATTATCAAAATTGTTTTTAATAACAGTTTCAACATATTTTTTTTCAATATTGGTTATATTTTTGATATTAAAAATAATAAATATTTTATTATATTTTATATTTTTGATATATATCATTTGTTCCAAATGTTCTTCATTTCGTATTATCCATATTAAATTATTACATTTAATAATATCGTTAGGTTTATTAAAATAATTAAAGTCTTGTAAAAGATGAGTAATATTTTTATTTAATACTATATTCATTTTATTAATATAGTAAATACATGTATATATTAGATTCTAATAATTTCATTTTTATTTGAATTTAAAAATTGAAATTTATGTTTTAAACAATATCCATTTATGAACGTATAATATTTATAATATTAAATTATGTCTTTGTGCGGAATATATTTAATTTTACTAATATTAAACATAGTTTTGTGTAAAACTTGCAAACAATATCCAAGAAATAATTATGGTGAATCATGTTGTAGAACTTGTTCTATTACTCCTGGTAGTCATGGGCTAACTTGTGTGAGCAAGCGTAGCGGGCCTATAGGCAAGCGTAGCGGGCCTTTAGGTAAACGTAGCGGACCTTTAACTAATAATGTTGGTTTTACTAACAATTGTTATAATGGTTGCGGTAATAAATGTTATCCTGGTTTTAATTATTGTTGTAAAACTTGTGCCGTCAATCCTCATCATCATGGTCAAGGTTGTATAGGTTCAGTAAGTAATGACAATTGTGCAAACAGTTGTGGTAATAAATGTTATCCTGGTTTTAATTATTGTTGTAGAACTTGTGCTAATCATCCTCATCATCATGGTCAAGGTTGTACCGGGTCAGTAAGTAATAATAATAATGTATGTGATCAATGTAATGGCATTCATTGTTCTAAACCTAACACGATATTCTTTTACCATAAACGTAATCCTTATTATGAATTCACTAATTTTTACAACAGTAAAATAATCGTAAATAATGTTTCATATCCAACTGTTGAACATTATTTTCAAGCTCAAAAATTTGTTAATCATCCAACTATTATGTTTGAGATAATAAATGCTCAAACACCTCGTGATGCATTTGATATTGCAAGACGTAATAGTCATCTGATTCCTTCTAATTGGCATCAAATAAAACACGAGATAATGAAAGTTGGCTTAAGGGCAAAATTTGACCAACATGATGATTTATCTGAATTATTGAAAAATACAGGAACTAAAGAATTAGTGGAACATACCAAAAATGATAGTGAATGGGGGGATAATGGCGATGGCTCAGGCAATAATTTTTTGGGTAAATATTTGATGGAAATTAGGATTTATCATCAAAATTAATGATTTTTTTATAAAAAAAAATGAAATAAAATACTAATATATAAGATTTTATATAATAAAGTTTATATAATAATGTCATTGAATCTCGAAACAAATCCATATACAGTAATTAGTTATGATTTTCAAAAGTTTACTCATGATAAATTCTGTCCGGTATATAAAAATGCTACAACAAAATTAACCTTATTTTGTGATAAAGGTTCAATAATATTTAATGTTTATGGTGATTGTTGTAGTATAGGTTGGATGGAATTTGATGATTTGGATCATTTGATTGGTCTAATGATAACGAATATTACGACTAAAAATTGTGATATTGATTTACCAGAATCAAATATACAGGAATATGATAAAAATACTTTGGTAACTATACATTTAACAGATTCAGAATTTGAATTTGTTCATAGAAATAGTTCAAATGGTTATTATAGTAATATGTTTGATATAAGTTTGTAATAAAATGAAGAAATAATTAATAATTTAATAATAATTAATAATTTAATAATAATATTTTTTTATAATGATAAACAAAATTAATGTAATTAAATTATTAATTCAATAATTTAATAATTTAATTAATAAAAGTTATTATAGATAATAAACTGATACAATAATATTCGTATCACTAAATACATTTTCTATAATTTCTGATACTTTTGACCATTCTAATTTGTCCAAGCCGCAACCAATTTTTGGCATAGAAATTGATTTAATATTTCTTTCTAATAATTGATTTTTTAAGGATATTAATGATTTAGTTAAAGTATCATAAGTAGGTTTATCATAATATTTAGGTTTGGTAACCAAATGGAATACTAACATGTCATCATTTTGGATACCATGAGCATTGCCTATAATACCTTTAGGTAAGTTAGGCGGACCTTCAGGTAATATGGGATATTTATTTTTAATTATTTTTGCTATACCTGCTCCAAGTTTAAAATCAGAAGAAACACAATGAGCTATTGTATTATCTTTTGTGTTAAACAAACTTTGATTAATTAGTATCATTTATGATAATATTAATAAATATAATATTATATAATTAAAATATCATTTTTTAATAAAAAAAACATAATATTTAAAACCTTGATAATTTATTAAGAAATAAATTATACTTGATAATCTAACCAATGACAATTTTGGAATTTGAATCCTGTCATTCTTTCCAAAAAACAATGATGAGTTATTACACATATTTTATCATATTTATCTTGTAGTTCTCTTAACATGTTTTTAAATTTTTCTATTCGTTCATTAATTTCTTCTTCAGTTTCTATTTTAATATCTTGCTGCGCTAGACCATTATAATAATTTACGATATTACCATCTAAGTATTCAATACACAAATCAGTAAATATAACATTTTTATATTTAATATTAGAATGATCTAATGTTTCTCGCGCTCTTCTTAACGTTGAACATATACATAAATCTACTTCTTGAGTCAAACTTTTCGACATATTTTGCCCCGCTTCAGTAATTTTAACATTAGGAACTTGTGTTCCATATGCATTCCATTCGCTTTGAGCATGACGTATCAGGGTTATTTTTTTCATATATGATAATATTTGTTATTTTTTTATATAATTAAACACATTAAAAAATGAAATTTAGAATTTAAAATAACTCGACTAATTATCATTATTAATTAAAATAATTTCATAAATGACAGAAGTTAATATAGATATAACAGAAAATGAAATTAACATGGATGTGAAAGAAGTAAAAGAAATAGAAAACGAAATTAATGTGAAAAACATGGTTGAACACTATATTGTTGCAGGAGGTCGTTATGAAGTTGTTTGTTCTATAATATATGCGTTAATAATATTAATATGTATGACAATATGCGTAGGATTTACTATATATTATGTATACACATATAATTTTTCAACGATAATTATGACACCATTCATATATTCCAAACCTGATATATCAAATAGTACAATTTTTATGACGCCTTGTTATATTGGTAATGAATTATTAGAACAAATTATAAAAAATAATGAAACTTTACCTAATAATTATATATATTCATATGATGCATTTTCGCACAAATATTATTATTTGAATACAGGATATTGCAAAGAAGGATTGGAATATATTAATGATATTACAGATTACGTTAATAATATAAATTCTAAAATGGAAAATAAAACATATTTACAAATAAATTACAATCCTAATTATTTAATTTTAAAATATCTTGCAATAGCCTGTATTTTTTGTATAATACTTGTAGTATTATGTTTTGCCAGTTTTTTGTATGTAAAAACACCCAAGTCACCATATATAAAAGCATTCAAGTCTTATATATATGAAGGCAGCAAGTATTCATGTCGAATTTCTACGATATTTACTTTGCCAATGATATTGAGTGTTATTATTTTAATTTTAACATGTGTAATGATACAATTATCATCATTTACTTATTATAACTTTGATTATAATTCTAATATTTTTGGAATTAATGATTTTAGAATTATAATCATTATAGCACTATTATACATTTGTCCTACCATGTTTGTATTATTTGTTTCTTCGTTGTTATTTATACCATTCATACGATATAACGAAACACCAATGTAAAACCAAATAATATTTTTTATTGATGATTTCAAATTTTGATAAAAAAATTGAAATTTTAATTTTTAAAATTACCTTATAACTTTAATTAATTAAAATGGAGGATATAAAAGAAAAAAATAACAAAAGTAAAATAGAAAATATCAAATTTATTGCTAATTCACTATTTGTATTAACAATGTTTATATATATGACAATATATTTTGGCTTTGCGATATATTTTGTATCTACACAAAATTTTGCAACCGTTATTATGTCGCCATTTATATATTCTGAACCTGACAGATCAAATAGTACAATTTTTATGACACCATGTTTTATAGGCGCAGATTTATTAGAAAAAATTAAAAAAAATAATGAAACTTTACCAAATAATTATATACAAACGTATGATATATTTTTATTTGAATATTATTATTTAGATACTGATTATTGTAACGAGTTAGATTTTGAAATATCAAATTGTATTGATAATATAAATACAATAATGAACAATAAATTATATTTAGAAATAAATTATAATATGAATTATTTAATTATAAAATGTCTTATAATAGCTTTTATTATTTGTGTAATGTTTGTATGTTGTTTTACTAGTTATTGGTGTGTTAATATTAAACCATCTTATTGGTTAATTGCTATTGTTTCTTTGTTAGGTTTTGCGTTTGTTATTACAATTATTTTGCCATATATATTTATTCAAGAATCTTTAACAACTTATCAGAACTTTGATTATATTAGTAATTTTTTACATGTTCAAAATTCTAATATTTATTCTGAAATGGTTCCAATTATTATATTATTGGCATTAATGATAATAATTATTGCATCTTTAATTATAGTAATTACTGATAAGGTATTGAAACATTATTAATTTAAAGTATTAACTTTTTTATTATTATAAATTTTGTTAGTTATTATAAATTTTGTTAGTTATTATAAATTTTGTTAGTTATTATTATAACTTGTCATAATAATTTGTTATTATAAATTTTGTTAGTTATTATTATTAATTATTTTTGATCTTAAAAATTATTAATATAAAAATCATTAATATCATCATGAGAAACACTAAAAAACGTATCATTTAATATTGGAGAAGTAAATAAATTATGTCGCATTTCTTTTATTTGGTTTATAATTCTAAAGATATGATTAATACCATAATAAATATAAAACATAAATATTGCCATAACATCATCATTTTGTATTTGTTGTATCTTAATTATGGCATCATATATTTTTTTATTGTTTTTTTTGTTTAATAAAATTTTCATATAATCGGTATTTAAATATTTATCTGAATATGATTGACGTAAATTTTCAAAATAATTGTTTAAAATATTAATATTATAAAATATTTTAATATCTGTTACTGTTGGTTTAATTACGGCTATTGGTTCTAAAACTAATTTTGGTTTAAAAATAATATATTCAACCATATCATCATGAGTATTATAATTAGTATATCCTAATACAGATGGATATTTTACATTCATACAAAAATTAAATAAATCTTGTGCAAATACACCTATTATTAAATCAAAATTTGATAATTTTTTGTATATTTTAAGTAATTCAAAAAAATTGTTTTTAGTTATTTCAGGGAATAAAATTTGTCTTACTACTTCAAAATAATCCTCGTAAAATTCTACATCATCTTTATGTGTAATATAGTCTATTTTTAAGACACTAGATTTTACATTACCAGCTTGTGTATTAATTGGTTTTTTTAATTTATATATTTTTGATTCTATACTTTTATAAACGATTATTCTTGAAAAACTTGTATTTTTCATATATGTATTATATAAATGAAATAAATAAGTTTGATATATTAATCCAGACATATGAGCAACATATGTTATTTTATTAAAATAATGAGAATTTTCGGTAAATATTTCTGTAGATTGGTCTTTGTTATTTGTAGTTCCAGATACAAATATTTCATCTTGTGGCAAATTTATTTCTTCAAAATGTTTGAAAAAATCGAAATTACTATTTTTAATTGTATTAATCAAATTATCATATTCTATTTTATTGGAACAATCATTATTTTCGTTTAATATCATGTCACAATATTTTTGTAATTTTTCTTTTTGCATCATAAAATCACTATCATTTTTTTTTTCTAATTCTTCAAAAGCATCAGGAGTACATTTTATTAAAGATTCATAAGATTTTTTACATTTAAAATTTTTATATATATTATAATTTTGATAATTGGGTGGTCTATATGCAAAGTTATTAATACTAAAATCAAATAATTTAGGGACATCATTTATATTAAAATTATTTGAATTTATAATATTAATCAATAACAAGTTATTAAAATTATTTACTTTATCATTTAATAAGAAAATGAATTTTTTGAAAGAATCATTTATGTTTATATTATTATTAGAATTTGATAAAATATTATTATTTAAATTTTTGAATTTGAATAAAATATTATTACCGTTATGTAAAATCTTAAAATCATTTAATGTTTTTCCTATTGGATAATTAAAATCATTGAATTCATAGTCTATCAAACCTCTATTTTCATCACATACTAATAAATCTTCTAATGTATCAATATCATAAACTAAATTATGTTTTTGATATAAATATAATAAATTATATGCGACTACTAATATACATAAATGTATAAAATCATGTTTTAAATCATGTTTATTAAAATTTAAATACTTTAATACATTTGTTTGTATGGATTGAAAACACATATATTTTTTTTTATCATTGACGAAACTATTATAATAATACGGAAATATGAATGGACAATTATATTTAACAATTTTATGAATTGATTCTTCTTGTTTATCGCTATTATTATCTACATTAATCACATAAAATTTATTCCCATTAATATACAATACGCCTGTATTTACTTCAGAACCAAAAAATTGTTCAGTATCTTTATATAAAAATGGTAAATTTTTACACGAACCATTTATTATTTTTTTGTTTCCATATAAAGTAAAAGCAAAACGCGCTGTTAATGAAATACACGAATTAATATAATCATATGGTATTATACTATGATCGCGGGTTTTGCCTGTCAAAGTTATTAAAACTTTTTTATAAACATTTTTGATATTTGGATGATAATGATATGCAGAATGTATTTCTTTAATTACTTCATCATTTATTATTAAAGGTTTATTAGTATCATTATTATACATTATAATTCCTACTGGCAAGTATCTCATATTATATTTAACATAAGAATTACCATATAATTCTTGCCAATATTCATTTATTAAATATTTATCAGGATTTAATTTTATATTTTTAACATTATTTTTCTTAAAACTAAAATATAAATAATCAACATTATCAAAAGGATATAAATATATTTGTGCTGAGTATTTATATTTATCGTCTTCTTTTACATATGACCTACATTTGAACAATAACAACGGTAGTATTAAACACAGTTTATCCCATGACATTTCTTGTATTGCAAAACAATACATATTACCCCATATATTATCATTAATTACTTTATATAAACCTTTTGATATTTGTTCTAATTTTGGTTTTGTTAATTCTATTTTTTGAATATGAAAATGATATAATTCTGGCAACGATCCTGTTTCTAATGAATTATATATTAAATATTTTTGATCTTTGTTTAAATCAATATATAATTCATACATACTATCTAATAATTTTTTACTATCTATGAAAAAGTCATATGCTGTATTTGATGGTATTAAAGCTACTAAATTTGATGTATATGGTGTAATAGTTGGCGTGATTATTAGATTATAATTATTTAAATATTTAGAAGCAAAAAGTGTCGGATTAAAATTATATGTATGTATATAACCAAAATTGAATTTTTTATAATAATTATATGTTAGCATATTTTCCAATTCATGTATAGGCTTCATATATACAGGTATATTACTTGTTGAATATTTAGGACTCGGTAATTCATTATATTTATAATATTCTGCTTCATTTAAAATGTCATATGTATTTTTAAGATTATTAAAATTATTAACATAAACAGTATAATTATTAACGACTTGGATTTTGACATTATTATAATATGTATTAAATGGACTCGTTAAAGTTACCTCTCTAAACATATTTTGTATTATCATTGCATTAGAAATTTTTAAATCTTTTATCATAATTTGATATATATTATATCATTATAAAATTATATAATAATTGTATATTTATAATATATATATATAGTTTGAATTTTATCACACTAGCCAAAATAGTTATGTTTGTTCTAATTAACTTTGAGAATATATAAATAATAAACATAACGATCAATCAAAAAAGAAAAACAGACCTCTTATTTTTAAAATATTTTATATTATAAAAAATAATATTCTAAAAAATATTAAATATGTCAATATTTTATAAAATAACAAATATATCCTTTTAAATAATTTAAATTTTAAAAATATTTTTATCTGAATTGTTTAGCTTACTATTTTAACATTTTTATACATTTTTAAGACACATAAAATTCAAAATGTTATAAAAAAATTTAATAATGTTAAAATAATTTTTTATAATAAATATAGTTTGTTTTTTTGATATCTATTCATAATATAAATTTTGCAATTTGTATTACAAGGATAATCAGGATGAGATTTAAGTGAATCACGTAGCGTATAATCCCGTAATTGTAAATTTTGTATTTTCTGTAATAATATTCATAAGATTATCAATATAATAATCTTTATGATTTTCCAAAATGCAATTATATTTAGTATTCATTTTAATAATAATAAATATTATAATACAGATGTCTTTATTAAAAATAATTTCATTTTTTATTTTAATATGATTCTATTTTTTAATATAAAAAAAAAAGAGTAATAAAATAAAAAATTTTCTTTACGTTTATTATTTCATTATTTTGTAATAATTACAATAATTACCACAACAATAGGAAATTGGGTGTGATCCATCACAACTTTTGTTTTCTTCTAGTTTTATTATTTCATTAATGAAATTCAAGTTCGCAATTTTGAGGATTGTTAATTCCTCACAATTATTGATAATTATAAAAGGTGCTTTATCTAAAACAAAAGAGAGTGTTTGTTCTTCTAAAATTTTTCTCATATGACAATCGACATATGTACAAACCATACCTTTATCATGGCATTTATTATTGCAATTTTGTGTAATGTAAATTTTGCAATAAAGGCCACAAGGATATGGAGCGTGTTTATGTCGATTACATTTTACATGACCAAATATATGTTTAGCCCAATCGTATTTTTTCAACAAAGAAGAAACTGTTCTTGACAATAAAACTTCGTTAAAATAACAATTTTCATAAGGACATATTGAACCTTCTATGTGAGTTAAGGAATTACATGCAGCATTTTGATGTCTAGAATTAGGTTGATACATTTTTATTATGATTAAAAATAAATATAAAAGGCTTATTTAAGGTTTTTATTTTCATTTTTATTTTAGTATGATTAAATAATTTTTATACTAATATATATATAAACTAATAATTATGTTTAATAGAATAATAAATTCATTAAAATATTTTATTAATTTTATAAATAATTATTTAAAATGTGAACAATAAAACGCTAAAATAAAGACGAATGTATATTATTTGGAATGCTTAACGCATTTATAATAATTTTCGAGTTTTTAGGAATCTTAATAAAAAAATGAAATAAAAATAATTGTATGTATAATAATACCTATAAACTATAAAATGTTATATAATAACATCGAAATATTATATACACAAACAACCAACGATTTTTTACTAAATGTCATAAATTTCATCAAAAAATACATACATGAACATAATTACGATCATATACGATTAAAATATTACAATACAAAAATAAAAATGGAAATAACTAGTAAAGAAAAGTTTCATAATAAATTAACTTTAAATTTTGTTAATAACACGAAAAATTATAAATTCAAAATTAAAAAAAATATTAATAATATGTTTTTTCTCAAAATAAACAAAAATATTAATCTATTGAATCAAGATTTAACAGCTATTTATATTAATATGCATATAGACCCAAAAGTATATACAACAAAAAATAATTTAAATTTATTATACAAAAATACAAAATTATATGAAAATTTTAAACTACCATTGAATATTATAAATTATAAAATTGATGACGATATTAATTTTATATCAGATAATTTATTTAATGATTTGTATTCTAAATTAGAAATTTTAAATATAAAAAACTATATAAAATACAAAAATGCACATTATAAAAAGCATTTAAATAATTTAAAATTAATTGTTAATGATGACGAAACATTTATTTACGATAATTTAATAGATTTAAGTTTTTTAATACTAGATGATCCAATAGAAAATACATTTTTCGATTATGAAAATATTATTAATTTTGACTTTTTTTTTAATGATATTATTGATTGTTTTAATTAATTTTTTTATAAAAAACAAAAAACAAAAAATTAATTATCGAATTATTATAATTCAAATATATATTAATATAAATAACACTGAATTTAGGATTTTACAAAATCTTGATTTTAGGTTATCTATATATTAAAATTATTATTAATAATAATCGTCTTTTTTATATTATAATATATTATATAATGAACATAACATATCATAAATACAAAAAATATAAAAACAAATATATTAATTTAAAACATTGCATGCATGGAGGCAATAAATATATTTTAGGATTTGGTACAGATTTGATTAGTGAAAAATATTTACCTAAACAAAAATGTATAGAATTATTAGAATTGGCAATTAAAAATGGATATAAAATAATTGACTCAGCAAATATGTATAATAATAAGGATTTAATCACTGAAGCTTTAAATAATTTAATTTCACAAAACATTATAAAACGTCAAGACATAAAAATAATATATAAAAGTTTTTTACCAGATATTGTTGATTCGTTATCCGATAATATAATAACTGATAATAATGAATATGAAGATTATATAAATGATTTAAATGATACAATAAATAAATTTGGTTATATTGATTATTATATGTTCCACAGTGTACCATATCAAGATAATAAAAATATAAATGTATGTATGACTTATATTCGCAATTTAATGAATAAAAAATTAATATTAGAATTCGGAGTCAGTAATACAAGTAATGAATTGCCATGTAATATGATTGATACATTAGGCAATATTTCAGTTATTGAAAATAAGTTTAACCATACAATGATCAATAATAATAATCTAAAATATTATAATGATTGTATAAATTCAAATGTTAAAGTTATTGTATATGGGGCATTAGGGGGAAAACAAACAGGAGCTTGCGGAAGTAAATATATTTATACATCACCATATCCAATATTAGATAAATTAACACATCCTAATATAACATCAATTGCCGAAACATATAATTTAGATAAACACATGCTAATATTGGCATATGAAACAGTAAAATATAATTTTATGCATATACCAAGTTCTTCAAATCCAAATAGAATTATAGATAATATATTATATTATAATAAATCAATTGAGTTATTAATTAATAATAATGATTTATTAAATAAAATAGATCAAGATTTTAATTATGATGATCGTAATAAAATAACAACAATTGCAAATTATTTTTCAAATGCAAATGATATTTTTAATGTAATTGGATCTTATAAAGGCAGATTAAATTTATTATATAATTTATGTTTTCAAGATTCACCAATATGCAAGTTTATTATAAATTTCTTACCAAAAATTCAAGGAATAGATAAAATAATATTTTTAAATGGTTTTATATTTTCTTGTGAAGTTGCTTTAAAAAAAAATAAATTTATAGATTTTGAAAATGCTATAAATTTATTAAAACAAGAATATATAAATGAATATTTAAATATTATGAAAATTACGTTTTTAAATGAAAATGTATATGAAGGAACTATTAATTATGATTCAGAAACTTATTATGATCCAGATACATATATAATTAATGAAATCAATAATTTTATTAATTATATTTCAATGTCTTCATTATTAATACAAAAAAATATACGTTTTAATTTTAATATATCTATGTTATATATTGACGATTTAATAGGTTATAAATATAATTATTTATGTTATTTTAAAAACACGAATCTAAAAATATGTAAAATAGCTGTTCATAAAACTACAAATGTTTCTGATATTATAGAATCATATTTATCAAAAATTAACTTTGTAAATATTTCTAATATAATTATATCAGAAATACCAATTGTATTAAATAATCAAAAATCTACTTTATTTGCATTGACAGATATAAATTCAGATGAAAATTTAAATTATTTAAATAATAATTTAAATAATATTACAAAATATATAGAAAATACTAATTTTAAAGATTTAACATATTATAAACACGATGAAACAACATGGCATTTATATGTATATTTACCAAAAGAAAATACTATCATAACCATGTACATTAAACCACCATATATGTATAAAAAAATACCCATCCGAGGTAATGTAACCAGATATATTAATGTTAATAATATATTAAATTATTTTAAAGAATTTAGTTCATTCAAAAATAAAAAAAATAAAATATACTCAATAAATAACAATAATTTTACGTATATAAATGACGATTATACTAAACATAATCTTGATTATCACGAAATTATAATTATAGATAATTATGATTCAGATAATTTTATTAATAATATCAAAGAAAACATAAATAATATACATAAATATATTGATGAATCGTATAAATATGCAAATCCAGTTTATAAATTTCACAATTTCATAATTTCATAGTATTATAAATTATTATACATTAAAATATTGCAAATTACAATTTTTATACATTTTTTATCTTTGTAAAAATTAAATATATATTTAAAATATTATTATATATTTTTAAATAATATGCTAAATTTATTGTTTAAAATTTGTTCAATAATTTATTATTATTAAATGAATATTGAATGAATTTAAAAATATTATGAATTTAAAAATAATATACATGTATATACAAAAATAAATAAACATTATAAATCGTTTAATTTAAATAACTTATTTTAAACGATTTATAATATTTCGCCAAAATAAAATATTTAATTTTTTATATTAAATTATTTATATTTAAATAATTTATATCTAGATGAATTCTTTTATATTTGGTATTTTGGATAAGAAATATTTTATTAAAAGTTTATATTAATATTTTTTTATTAAAATAAAAAATCAGTTACTTTATTTTTTAACTACTTAAATATTTAGATATCAAAATATATCCAAATATTGTATAATTATCAATTATTGTTAATAACAATGATAATATACAGTTTGCAATAATATAAGAATTTATCAAAAAATAATCATAAAATATAATATTAAATATTATCATAATATTTTCTAATATACAAGTTATTAAAATATATTTAAATATATGTTTATTTATAACTTGGTAATTATGACCATATTTTTGGAAAATATTACTAAAATCTAATACAATATTATCGATATGTAAATAACGAGCTAATCTACTATAAATTATCAAAAATATTGGTATGTATATGATTTTACAAGTCGCGAAACTAGTTAAAATCGAAAAATATAATGGAATATATGATAAATATGATTCAGTATTAAAATTATACAAAATACACAAACGAATGAATAATGGTAAAAGTAATTTTACGAAATTATAAATAGATATCATACTTATAGATTTTTTATATTTCATTAATAAATCTGTAATTATTTTAAAATTCAAATCAAAATCCATTCCTATTATATTTATATAATTTTCATTGGCTATGTTATTTATTGGTTTTAAAGTTTTTATTATATTTTTAATTTCATTTTCATAACTATCAATTTTCGAGTCATTTAATACATGATTTAAAATTTTTTCTTCTAATTCGTTTAAAAATTCTAATTTATCATGTTGATATAATCTTGACAAATCATATTTACAATATTCTAATAATTTATTATAATTTTTTTCTTTGATATGATTTAATATTTTTTCTTCATTAGCCATGTATGTTATATTATAATATTGATTTACTTTTTGTGAAGGATTATTTAATAAATATTCATTTACTTCTAAACGTAATGTTAAATTTTCTAATAACGTTTTCGCCATTGGTTTTCCAGTAGTAGGAGATATGGAATATTTTGTTAAAAAATCTTCAATTACTTCTTTTTCATAATTAAAGCCATCACCAGCTAAACAAGGATTTAAAAAAATAGACTTAGTAATTGGACATATATATTTATCCATTTTATATTAATTCATTATTACTATTATAATATATTATAATTATTTTTTTCATTTTTTTTTCATTTTTTTTTTCAAAATAGTTTTTGTAGCAACTCGTAAACCATAATATGTTTCAAATATTTTTATTATTCTATAAAAAAAATTAATGTTTCTCTAATTTTCTAATTCTTTGATTTCATTTTCTAATTTTTTAATTTTATTTTCTAATGTAATTAATCTACAAATATTTTTATATTTTATAATCTTTACATATTTTGTAATTTTATGTTTATTCATGAAATAATAAATTTTACTATCAATAAATTCGAAAAATACTTTTAAAATTATAATAATAATTATTAAGACTAATAAAATTTCTATTGTAAAATAAATTACTGCTAATAAAAATGGAACAAATTCGGGAGAACTATTTATAAATTTATATGTAGATGGCAATGTTAATATTATGTCACAGATAACAAAAAAACACCAAAATATTCCAGGATCTTTTTTTGTTGTATTATAAGTATCGCCAGATTTATTTTTTTCATGACAAGAATTTTTATTATAATATTTTTCTAATTCATATTTATCTTTTTTATCACAATAAATATTATCAAATGAATAATTTTCATATTTATCAAGTGTATAATCTTTAATATAAAATTCATCATTTTTTAATATCAATTCCGATTTTTTTAATTTTTGAGAAAGTTTGTTCACATACTTTTTAAATTCATGGGAATCATAAAAGTATGATTCATAATAAGTTGTATCTTTATTATTCAAATAGTTTTTGTAAATAGTTATTTTATCTTGGATAATTTTTTTCTTGTAATTAATAATTAATTCATTAACAGTTTTATAAATTTCAGTTTTTTCTTTTTGTAAATTAATTATTTTTTGTTCTAATTTTTTGATACATATGCTACGATCCTCTAATCTATCTAAGTTGTCAAAATATTTTTGTCTAGCATTTGATAATATTATATTAGCCATAGATTATAGTATAAATTTATATTAAAGATTATAATAGGAATGGATTTAAATTTTTTTTTTCATTTTTTTTATTATTTGATAAAAAAAAATTCTAATAATATTGCTTTAATAATTGATCAACATTATTAAATATATTATATATATCATCTATGTTACTCAAAATATAAGCTTGTAATTCACAAGGTTTAATTTTTGATTGACCATTTTCAAAACATAATTTTTTTATAAAATCATATATTAATCTATCTACTTCATCATCTTTTATAAAATATTTTATATCTATATTTTTTAATTTATTAATAAAAGATTTTAACATTTTACCTATTTGTTCATCATTACAATGACCTAAATAAAATATTTTATCAATTCTTCCAGGTCTCAAAAATGCATTACCTAGTTTTTCTATATAATTAGTTGTCATTATAGTAATCATACCATTTTGATTAGATAAAATTCCATCCAACGCATTTAATAAACCAGAATAGGTTAAAAATTTTGGTTTTTGTAAAACTTTTGTTTTTTGTAAAGCCTTTGGTTTTTGTAAATCTTTTTCCTTTATTTCTGTATCTTCATCTTTTTCTTTTTCTTTTTCTTTTTCTTCATGACTAGCGATATAAATTTCATTAATACTTTCAATATCTCTATTTTCTATTTTTATATTTTCTTTATCAGCAAAACTTGAATCAATATCTTCGAATAATAAAATGCAATTAGAAGCTTTTGGCATAGAATTTAATATAGAAATTATATTTTCATCATTAATATCAGTATCATTAATATTAATAATATATATATCTAGTTGATACTCGTATGCCAAAGCCTTTATTAATGATGTTTTACCAGTTCCAGGAGGTCCATGAAATAATATTCCTTTTCTATAAGGAATTTGGAATTCTTTATATAATTTTTCAGTTTTAATAAACATATCAAATTCTTTTTTAATATCATTTAATTGTTTTTCAGGTAAATATATAGTATCAATTGTTCTTTTTTCTAAATTAGACTTTGACCAACCATTATTTTGTCTAGTATATATATTCGAATCTATATTTGTTACACTTGATTTTTTACAATAAGTAAAATTCAAAGTTTTAAAATATTTATCTAATAATGATATAATGTCAATATATTCTAATATATTTTTTGAAATTATGACGAGTTTGTAAGCATTAAAACCGCCTCTACACGTATTAACGATTCTAAAACACCCATTCACATTTTTATCATAAGTGCAAAATACCATGTGATTATCAATAATAAATTTATGCATCATTGAGGTAAATTTTTGTGAATATTCGTATTTTATATCAGATATTAAATCAATAGTATCAACAAAATTATTAGGCCCCCATTCTGAATTCGAATTTAAGTACATGAAATCACTAATATCTTTTTTTTTTAATTTTGGATCAAATTTTTCTTCTCCATAATTGTTAAATTTACTTAAATATTCTGTTATTTCAGTACTATATATAGGAATCTGATAAACTAGTTCTAAAGTCTTGCTACATCCAAATCTTTCATTTAACCATGATTTTAATTTATCAATATATATATTATTATCATCTTGTTTTTTATTATAAGAAACAATTTTTATGATTACACTGTCCATGATCTTGCTTAATTACTTTTTTTTAATTGAATTATTACGTTTTTATTTGATAAAATCGTAAAAAATATAAAATTTTTTGAGCTATATATATATATAGTCCCCTTAAATTATGGTCAAAAAAGAAAGAACTAAAAAGCGGAACAAACAAAATAATAAGAAGGATAATAAAAATAAGGAAAAAGAAAAACAAAAAAGAAAGATGCAATATGAA